>Ga0123355_10002294_pt1 | contig 27051 bp, 22 predicted proteins | sample TergutEmb28metaG_3_FD_89872 | JGI IMG/M metagenome (GOLD analysis project Ga0123355, IMG submission 89872) | Embiratermes neotenicus P1 segment gut microbial communities from Petit-Saut dam, French Guiana - Emb289 P1 | ecosystem: Host-associated > Arthropoda: Insects > Digestive system > Gut ... | reverse complement strand
TATCCAATCGAAGCTGTTACCGGAGCCGAGCCGGTTACTGGCTCAACCAGAATGAAATCTGGAACAGCTCAAAAGTTAATCTGTAATATGATTACGACTGCCGCTATGATTAAAATGGGTAAAGTATATGAGAATCTGATGATTGATATGCAGCCGACTAATCATAAATTAGAGGCGCGGGCAATTAGAATCGTTAAAGATATTACAGGCGAAAATGAGGACGTTATTAAAGTTGCTTTAGGTAATTTTAAGTCAGTGAAAAGTACTTGTTTTGCGCTTATGACTGGTTTAAATAGTGTTGAAGAAGTAAATTCAATCCTTGCGGCGCATAATGGACATTTGCGAAACGCTATTAATGCCGCAATAAAAGGTTAGGAGAAATATTTAAATGAAAATTATTGTTTGTATTAAACAGGTACCTGATTCCAGTGATGTTAAAGTTGATGAGAAAACCGGTGTTTTGATTAGGGACGGTAATAACACAAAACTTAATCCTTATGATTTGTACGCTTTAGAGACCGGCTTATACTTAAAAGAACAAACAAACGGCCATCTGACAGCTATTTCTATGGGACCTCCAGCCGCTAAAAAAGTGTTGAATGAGGCATTATGGATGGGGGCAGATGAGGCTTTATTGCTTTCTGACCGTCGTTTTGGTGGCGCTGATGTTGTTGCGACTGCTTATACCTTAAGTCAAGGAATCAGAAGCCTTGGGGAATATGATCTTATAATCTGTGGAAAACAGACAATTGACGGTGATACAGCACAAACAGGTCCGGAAATCGCGGAATTCTTAAAAATACCGCATATTGCTTATGTGGAAGAAATTGTTAAGGTTGATAAAAAGAGTTTGACTGTAAAATCAAGTGATGAGCTTTATGAATATGTTCAGGAAGTAAAATTACCGGCCTTAGTTACTACTGAAAAAGATATCTTCACGCCTCGTCTTCCTTCCTATAAACGTTCCAAGAATTTTGATGAATACGAGATTAGAGTGTTTTCTTTAGACAATATGTATGATAAAACTGAAAGCAATTATGGCTTGAAGGGATCGCCAACACAAGTTGAGCGAATTTTTCCACCAGAAAGTAATGTAAAAAGAGTTGTGATTAAAGATAAAATAACGGATAGCCTCCTTAAAATATTCGAAGATAACAATCTTCTGCCGGAGGGAAATAAATGAAAAAATTAGTTATACATCAAGACAAGTTAAATGAAGAAATAATTAAGGATTTAATAAAATTATGTCCTTTTGATGCTTTTGAAAAACATGGCAAAGAATTAGTAATTAATGAAGCATGCAAATTCTGTAAAATTTGTGTCAATAAAGGTCCAAAAGGCGTTATCGAATTCTTCGAAGAAAAAGAAGAAAATGCTTTAGACAAAACAAAATGGCGTGATATTGGCGTTTATGTTGAGCACCAAAACAATAAAGCTCATCCAGTTGCGTTTGAACTTCTGGCTAAGGCTAAAGAATTAGCGAAAAAAATCAATCAGAAGGCTTTTGCGGTCGTTATTGGACATAATACAGAAACAATGGTAGCTGAACTTTTAAGTCACGGTGCTGATATAGTTTATGTTTATGATCAAAAAGAATTAGCTGTATTTAATATTGAAGTTTATACTAATGTTTTTGAAGACTTTATTGAGAAAGTTAAACCTTCATCGCTTTTATTTGGCGGAACTGCGCAAGGTAGATCTTTCGCTCCTAAAGTAGCCGGGCGTTTCAAAACCGGACTTACCGCAGATTGCACAAAACTAGACGTGAAAGCTAATACCGATTTAATTCAAATACGTCCTGCATTTGGCGGAAATATTATGGCTCAGATAATATGCCCAAGTCATCGTCCGCAACTTGCGACAGTTCGTTATAAAATATTTAAAGTCGGCGAAAAAGTTGTGCCGCACGGAATAGTTAAAAGAATGACATTAGAAGGCATTTCCTTTACTTCAACAATCAAGCTAATTTCTGAGACTTTAAAAGAAAAGACTGAAGATATCAGTGAATCAGAGGTTTTAGTTGTAGTCGGCAGGGCTTTTAAAAGCCAGGCTGAACTAAAGATTGCTTATGAATTAGCTGATTTATTAGGGGCTTCTATTGCTTGTACAAGACCAATGTCTGAACAAGGCTTAATTGATGCCAAAAAACAAATTGGTTTATCAGGAAGAACTGTTTCACCAAAAGTTATTATAAATTTAGGGATTTCCGGCGCAATTCAATATGTGACAGGAATATCCGGAAGTGAACTTGTTATTAGTATAAATAGTGACCCGAAAGCTTCAATTTTCGCTGTTTCTCACTATAGTATCGTTGGGAATGTTTTTGAGGTAGTTCCTGAACTTATTGAAAAAATTAAAAATAACGGGAAAGGAAAATAGACTTATGACTAAGAATGATTTTGAGTTTTTAGAAAAAATCGTCGGAAAAGATAATTTCTTTTCAGGTGAAAATGTCTCAGAAGATTATCATAAAGATGAATTAAGAACGATAATTAAAGCACCACATTGTGTAATAAAAGTTGAAAACGTAAAAGACATCAGTAAAATAATGACTTATGCGAATGAGAAAAAAATTCCGGTTACTGTCAGAGGTTCTGGAACAGGACTAGTCGGAAGTTGTGTCGCTGTTTACGGTGGAATTATGCTTGACATGACTAAAATGGATAAAATTATCGAACTCGATGAAAAGAATATGACTTTAACTTTAGAGCCTGGTGTTTTATTAATGAACATTTATGAGTATGTTGAACCAAAAGGTTTCTTCTATGCTCCGGATCCCGGTGAAAAAAGCGCAACAATTGGCGGTAATATTTCTACAAACGCCGGTGGAATGCGGGCTGTAAAATACGGGGTCACAAGAGACTGGATTATGGGTTTAGAGGTAGTACTTGCTAGTGGTGAAATTATTAATGTTGGTGGTAAAGTTCAAAAAGATTCAAGTGGTTACTCGTTAAAACATCTGTTTATTGGCAGTGAAGGTACTTTAGGAATTATAACTAAAGTTATTGTTAAGTTGTTGCCGCTACCGAAAGAATCATTAAGTATCTTAATGCCGTTTCCAAGCGCCAAAGAAGCGATTGCAGCTGTACCAAAAATTAAGCAATCAAAAATTATTCCGTGTGCCATTGAGTTTTTTGAAAAAGGAACGCTTGTTTTTGCGGAAGAATATTTAGGTAAAAAATTCCCTGATAAAAATAACACATCATATATACTTTTAACATTTGACGGAAATAGTCGGGAACAAGTCGAAAGTGATTATAAAAAAGTTGCTGATTTAGCTTTAACAGATTTGAAAGCCTTGGATGCCTTAATTGTTGATACAAAAGAACGTAAAGATGCTGTTTGGCAAACGCGTGGAAGTTTCCTAGAAGCTATCAAAAGTTCTACAACTAATATTGATGAATGTGACGTAGTTGTGCCGGTTTCTGAAATTGACAGCTATTTACGCTTTACTTATGATTTAGCTAAAAAGCATAAAATAAGAATTCCTTCATTTGGTCATGCAGGTGACGGAAATCTACACATTTATCTTTGTCAGGATGATATGAGTCCTGAAGAATTCTCTAAGCGGCTAGACGTTGTTTTTGATTTAATGTACAAAAAAGCTTTTGAAGTCGGAGGCCTTGTCTCTGGTGAACACGGAATCGGCTATGCAAAAAAGAAATATCTTTTAGAACAAGTCGGTCCAACACAAATTGCGATTATGCAAGGGATAAAAAAATCATTTGATCCTAATAATATTCTTAATCCAGGAAAAATTTGTCAATAAAAAAAATTCTGACCTTAGGTGATAAAAGTTGATGAATCAATTAATTTGCTTATTACTAAAACAAAATTACAAGATGAAAATTAAAAATATTATGATATAATTTATATTGCCAAACAATTTAAAAAGGAACTATAAAAGCGAGTACTTTATTCCTGAATTGTTTGGCGACGTTCCTTAGGATAAAGTATTCGCTTTTATAGTTTAAAAGGAACGTATATGTCTAAAAAAACAATTTGCATTAAATGTGGATCTATCACGACTTTAACTTTAAACGGAAAAGACCTTAAAGGTACTCAGCGATATAAATGTGCTTCTTGTCAAAAGACTTTTATTCTTAATTCTTCACCAGTCAAACATTTTAAAACTAGTCATTTTAAGCTTAAAAAATTCATCGGATATATGATTGATGATGTTTCGTTAAAAGTAATTTCAAGAAATTTATCTATGAATATAAAAACCGCTCATTATTATAGATATCTAATATTTTCAGTAATCGCCTCTTATCAAGATAATCTGATTATAAATGGTCAGATTCTATTAGATGAAACCTATGTTCCAATAAGAGAAAAAGAATTTAAATTTATTCCACCTGACGGAAAAAATCTGCGTGGTTTGTCAAGAAATCAGCTTTGCTTAATTACCATTATTAATTTATCTGGTAAATGTGTGATAAAGGTTTCTTCAAGAGGAGTTCCTCATCCCAAAGATTATATTTCTCTTTTGAATCAGAACATCGGTAATATAAATTTAATAGTTTATGATGGTAATACCCATAACAGACAATTTGTAAATCAATTTAAGTGTGCTAAGATTAATATTTCTAAATCTGATTCAGAAGAGTATAACTTAAATTATTCTGATTCGCTTCATAGTGCTTTAAAACGATATTTATATAAACACATTGGGATGCGATTAAAAAATATCCAAGATTATGTTAATTTTTTTGTTTATAAATATAACTTTATTTCTTCTAAATCACCACAAAATATGCGTGAAGAGATAAATGTTAATAATGAACTGATTGAAGATTTGTATAAAAGATTCAAAGCATCATCGAAAAAAATAAGCTATAAATCTTTTTTGAATAACAAAGGAATTACAGATATTTTAGCGAAAAAAGAATGAGCTATCAACTTTTATCACCTAAGGTCAGAAAAAAATTTAAAGAGGAGGAAACCCTTTCTACAAGAAAGGGATAAAAAATATGAAAATTGCAATTATTGGTGCCGGGAGTACCTATACTCCGGAATTAATTGAAGGTATCATTGAAAGAAAAGCAAATTTGCCATTAAAAGAGCTTTATTTAATGGATATCGATGACAGAAAGTTAGACATTGTCGGAAAATTGTGCCAAAGAATGATTGAAAACGCAAAAATTAAAGCAGATGTTGTTTTGACTAAAGATTTAGAAGCAACTTTAAAAAATGCGGATTTTGTTTTATGTCAAATTCGTGTTGGAAAATTACCTGCACGGGTATTAGATGAAAAAATTCCTTTGAAGCATGATTTAATCGGACAGGAAACTTGTGGTATCGGTGGTTTCTTTAAAGGCTTAAGAACTATTCCGGTTATGCTTGAAATCTGCCGTAAAATGGAAGTGCTTTGTCCTGATGCCTGGTTAATCAACTTTTCAAATCCATCAGGAATCTTAGCAGAAATGATTTTAAATCATACAAAAGTTAAAATGCTTGGATTATGTAATGTACCAATCAATACGGTTGACGGCTTAAAGAAACGTCTTAATCTTCCTAATGCTTTTGTAGAGTATATGGGATTAAATCACTTAGCTTATATTACTGCTGTTCGTGATAATGGTAAAGATTATTTGTTTGATGCCATTAATGCCGGTATTAACAGTGAGTCGATGAAAAATATTCCAACTTCCGGATTTCCAGCAGAAGCGATTAAAACAATAGGCGCAATCCCAACATCTTATTTAGAATATTATTATTATAAAGATTCTAAATTAGAAAAATTAAAAACAGCTGAAAAAACTCGTGGTGAGTTATGTATTGATATCGAGGCTCAGTTATTAGATATCTATCAGAATTTAGATTTAAATGATAAGCCTAAAGAGTTATCAAAACGTGGTGGTTCTAGATATAGTGAAGCAGCTATTTCTTTAGTTGACGCAATTTGGAATGATAAAAATGAACATCACATCGTTAACTGTTTAAATAATGGCGCTCTTGATTTCTTAAAGGATACAGATTCAATTGAGATTGGTGCGATTATCAATAAAAAAGGCGCAACACCAATTAAAGTTGAGAATTTCAATAATAAGCATGTCAAAGATTATATTAGTATGGTAAAAGCTTATGAAAATCATACGGTCAACGCAGCTATAAAAGGCTGTGATCATGAAGCTATGAGAGCATTAATGATTAATCCTTTAGTTTTAGATTATAATAAAGCATTGGCTTGTTATAATGAATTAAAAGAAGCACATAAAGAATATTTACCTCAGTTTTTTGGAGCGAAAAAATGAAATACGTTATAGGGGTTGACGGTGGAAATACAAAAACTGATTATTTGGTTTTTGATTTACAAGGAAACTTTGTTTGTGGTGTGCGTTTAGGTACCTGTAGTCATGAAGGATTAAGAGATAGTTATGAAGGCTCTTACCGTGAAATGAAAAAGGCTTTTGACCATTTTGAAAAAGAACATAATATTAAAGTGACTGATTTTGCCGGTGCTGCTTTTGGCTTAGCCGGTGTTGACTGCCCTAAACAAAAAAATGAACTTGATAAAGTAATTAAGAGATTAGGGTTTAATGATAATTTTATCGTTGTTAATGATGGTTTTTTAGGGATAAAAATTGGTACTGAATCAGGTGTTGGTGTTTGTTCAATTATCGGAACCGGAACAGTATGTGTTGGAATCGATAAAAACGGAGATTGGTTACAGGTAGGCGGTATTGGTCATGTTACATCCGATGATGCCGGAGGTAATTTTTTAACCGCAATGGCTTATCGTTATGTTTATGATGAGTTATATCGTTTTGGCAAAAAAACGATGCTTACTGATTTTATTCTGGAAAAACTTAATGTCAAAGATAAATATTATTTTGTTGAAAACTATATCGAAAAAGGTCGTGCCCCATCTGTAGAAGTCAATTCCTTTCTTTTCAATTGTGCTAAAAAAGGTGATGAAGTGGCGATTGAAATTCTACGCAACATGGGTGAAAACAGAGGTAAAGCAGCAGCTTCAGTTATGGTTAATTTAAACTTTGACGAACCTGTTGAAATTGCATTAGCCGGAAGCGTTTGGGTTAAAGCTTTAACTAATGATTTGCAAGATTCGTTTGTGGAAACGATTAAAAGACATACAAATAAAAAATTTAAGGTTCGGGTCGTTGACGAACCACCCGCAACAGGCGCTATTTTATGGGCATTAGAATTGGCTCATAAAAAAATGCCTGATCAGCAAATGAAAACAAAAATTCTATCACAAATTGAAAAATATCAGCCTTAGGGCTTTTATTTTTAATAGGGGGCTATCTTGGTGGATTACAGGAATCTTTACTTTGATAAATTAAATTATGAACTGCGCTATCTTCGAAGATCAGATGTAAAAGCGATAGTTGCTCATTATCGTAATGTTTACGATGAAAAACTTGATTCCGGAATAAGTGATGAAGAAATTTATAAAAGTATGCCGGAACCCGCAAAGATATTAGAAGATTTTTGTCGGGAAAATAAAGTTGATCCTGTTGCGATTGGACGCTGGAAAAAGATATTTTTAGGAATTTTATTTGTTTCTTTAGCACTATTCTTAGTTTTCTTTTTAACATTGTTTAGTATTTTGTTTGTGAGAGAAATAATTAATCTATCGATTATTATGTTTAATATAAGAGAAGTGCTTTCCGGTTTATTTCTACTTTTTTATATCGTGTTTTATTTGATGCTTCAAATTTTAGTAGTTGAAATTTTTTTAGTTTTAGCGAGAAAACTAATTGATAAAAGTCAACATTTTTTCGAGTTTCCGCCAAAATATAATTATGATAAAATTTCAATATTTACGATACTAAGAAGATTAAAAGTTAAGCCCAAAGGATTGGAAAAATTCATTTATGTTTTTATTGGTCTGATGGTTATTTTATATTTTTCCGCAAACTTCTTAGAAGGAAGTTATATTCATGATAGTAGGCGCAATATTGCAAGAGAAATTGTTACAGGCACTTTTGACGAGCAATTTGATAAAGTTTTTGTTAGAAGTCGAGATATAACTTTAGAGATTATTGAAAGCGATGAAACACGCTTTGAATATAATTTTACCTTTAACAATGATTTAGAATTTTCAATTGAAAATGGTGTCCTTATTTTAGAATTTAGCACAAGACGGCGCAATGATTTGTTTTTTCTTTTGCCGGAACCGGATGCTCGAATGATTCTTTATTTAGCTGAGCCGCTAAAAAGAGTAGAACTGGAAAGCGAAATAATGACTTTTCAGATGAATGATTCCATCATTGAAGAATTAGTAATCTCTGGACGCAATCTTGAAGTCTTCTTAGAGGATATGGAAATAAATTATATTCATTTAGATGTCTTTCGTTTAAGAGCTGAAATCAAAAATCTAAAAAATGAGCAGTTCAAATTAGAATCACAAGCCGGACTAATCAGAATTGAAGAAAGTCAATTTGATTCGTTTTTAATAGAAGGGAATCAAATTCAAATTGTCGCTGAAGAAAGCCATATCAGAGCCATTAATATGGAGGGATCAAGAGGCATACTTAGCTTAAACAAAATTACCGGTGAAGAAATTTTATTTAATGGACAAGGGGGCGGATTTCGGTTAGTCGATGGCAACTTTGATGAAATTGATTTGAATATTTCTAATGCTAATATTGATTTAATTAGGATTAATGCCCAAAAAATAACAGTTGATCAGCCTTCAGGACATATGCTTGTGCAATATGCGACTATCAATTATTTAACTGTTTGTAAAGATTTCGGCAATTTATGGATTGACAGAAGCGAGATAAAAGATTTTGAAGCTGACCTTGGCGCAAACGCTCTTTCAGTATTTGAATCAGTCTTTTATCGGGCAAAAGTTGATAAAGGTGTTGGAAATATTTGGTTTGAAGATGTAGAGGTTAGAGAAACTATTTCGATTTCAGGTTTTAATGGCACTTTTAGTTTTCTTAATTTCTTTGGGCAGGAAATTATTTTAGAATTAGCCTTTGGCACTTTAATCTTTGATAATGAACCTGGATTAGATATTTATCGTCTGATATTAAGAAATGGCTTGATAGAATATCGGATTTTTAATGTTAATGTAATTACTGAAATAGTAGAAGAACAGAAGTAGGTGATTAAAATGCGTCTTGGCGCAAGTCTTTATATAGGTCTTGAAAAATATGCAATGCATGAGAATATTGCTTTTTTAAAACTTTGTAAGGAAGAGGGAATCGAATATATTTTCACTTCCATGCATATGCCGGAAGCTAATGATTCACTTGTTTCTGAATTTCACTCAATATTAAATTTTGCGGCGGAACTAGGAATTAAATTGATTGTTGATATTTCAAAACCAACCAAACTGAATCTTGATTTTTTAAACGATATATATGCAGTCAGGCTTGATTACGGTTTTAACAATCATGAAATTATTGAATTAGCCAAGAAATATACTTGCAAAATTGAATTGAACGCTTCAACATTGACAGACATCAAACTCAATGAATTATTATTTTTAGGACTAGATTTAAAAAGAATCAGGACTAGTCATAACTTTTACCCAAAAAGATATACCGGTTTAAATTATGAACAAGTAAGAAAAATAAATAAGCATCTAAATGAAATGAATATTCCTGTTATGGCTTATATACCTTGCAAAAACAAAAGACCACCGATTTTTGAAGGCTTATCGACAATTGAGGCTCATCGCCAATCAACTACTTTTCAAGCCGTTTCCGAATTAAGAATCTTAGGCTGTAGTGAGGTATTCTTTGGTGATGCCTTAGCCACAAAAGAAGAAATTAGGATAGCTAAAGGCTTTTGTTGTGATGATCTTCTAGTGCCAATAATAATAAAGAAAAATATTTGTGCAAGAAGTATAGAAATTCTTAAAAGCGAACATCGATTTCGTTTTGACGAATCTGATTATTTTAGGCGCAGCTTAACTTTTAAAGGCAGTGACATAATACCATTTAATCAAGTAGAGCGAAAACCAGGCGATATAACTATCGATAATAATCTTTATCAACGCTATCGCGGTGAAGTTTCAGTTATTAAAAGCGAACTTCCGGCTGATGAAAAAGTTAATGTTGTGGGTTTTATTGAAAATAATGTGTGGCACAATATTGAAAGTGAAAAGCCTTTTAAATTTCTGATTATCGGTGAAAGTGAATAGGTTTTTATGGGAGGAATTACTATGAATATCAAGCATATAGAAATAGAAGGGACAAAAACGCTAAGAGGTTATTGGACCTATCTAAAGCAAAAGGATCCATTGGTTGTAATGTTTCATGGTTTTACCGGCAACAAAAATGAGAACACTTATTTATTTAAAACTTTCTCTAAAGTTTTAGCTTCGAATAACTTTGCGTCATTAAGAATTGATTTTAGCGGAAATGGTGATTCAGATGGTGACTTTCAGGATATGACTTTGACTTCACTTATGGAAGATGCGACAAGAATTATTGATTATGCGCGTCAAAATATTACTGAAAAGATAATTCTTTTAGGTTTTTCAATGGGTGGATTTATTGCTAGTCAATTAATTAAAAAAAATGCGACATTTGATAAATTAATTCTTTGGGCACCGGCTGGAAATTTAAGCAGAATTGGTGAGATGTGGTTTAATAATCCAGCTAAGCTTTTACCAAACGGAAACTGCGATATGGGCGGCATGGAATTAAGTTATCAATTTTATAAGGAGTTAATTGATTATCCAACTTACGATAAATTGGAAATTTTTGAAAAACCAGTTTTGATCATTCACGGTGAGAAAGACCAGGCTGTTTCTTCGAGCTTTGGCTTAAAATACTTAAAAGCCTTTCCAAATGCGGAAATGGAATTAATAATGGTAGCGAATCATGGTTTTGGAACAGTTGAGCATCGAAAAGAACTTTATCAAAAGACATTAAGATTTTTGGAAAAAGGAAGGTAAAGTATGGGGATTAAGTTTTATAAAAGTCAGGAATTTCCATTGGAAATGCATAAAGTCAGAACTATTCAAAAGTTAAATCTTTTGCCTATTGATAAAAGATTAGAAGCGATTAAAAAAGCTGGTAATAATACTTTTTTATTAGATAGTAATGAAGTCTTTTTAGATATGCTAACTGATTCAGGTGTTAATGCGATGAGTGATAAACAAGTAGCCGCGATGATGATGGCTGATGACTCATATGCCGGAAGTGAATCATATAAACGTTTAGAAACTAAAGTTAAAGAATTTTTCCATATGGATTATTTTTTACCTGCTCATCAAGGAAGAGCATGTGAACATATTTTATCTAAGGTTTTTATTAAGCCGGGAAATATCGTAATTAACAATTATCACTTTACAACCGCCAAAGCACATATGGAAATCAATGGCGGGCAGGTGTTAGAACTTTTTACTAAAGAAGCAGTCGAACCAAAAAGTGATAATCCTTTTAAAGGCGATCTTGACATTGAGAAATTAAAGGCAATCATTAAAACAGATAAAGATAATATTGCCTTTGTACGTATGGAACTTGGGACAAATTTAATTGGCGGTCAGCCGGTATCTTTAAAGAATCTGCAGGAAGTTGCTAAAATCTGCCGTGAAAATAATCTGTTAGTAGTTTTTGATGCGAGTCTTTTAACAGACAATCTTTATTTTATAAAAGAACGGGAAAAAGAATTCCAGCATCTCAGCATTAAAGAAATCAATAAATTAGTCTTTGCCTGCGCTGATTTAGTTTATTGTTCGTTTCGTAAATTAAGTTCAGCCCGTGGTGGCGGTATAGTGACTAATAATAAGGATATATATATTAAAGTAAGAGAACTTATTCCTTTATATGAAGGGTTTCTTACTTATGGCGGTATGAGTGTCAGAGAAATAGAAGCGATAACGGTAGGCTTAGATGAAGCACTTGATTATGAAATGATTAATCAAGGTCCACAGTTTATTGCGGAAATGTGTCGCTTATTCCAAGAAAATAATGTTCCTGTCATTACTCCGCCTGGAGGTCTTGGTTGTCATCTTGATGCCAGAGCCTTCTTATCACATCTTAAACCAGATGAATATCAGGCAGGGGCTTTGTGTTCAGCTATTTATTTGGCCAGTGGAATCAGAGGCATGGAGAGAGGAACAATAAGTGAGTCACGCAAAGAAGACGGGTCGGAAACTTTCGCTAATATCGAATTAGTGCGTTTGGCTTTACCGAGACGAGTGTTTACTTTATCACAAATTAGGTATGCAGTCGATAGAATTAGCTGGTTATATGATAACAGGCATTTAATCGGGGGCTTGAAATTTTCGGAGGAACCAAAGGTTTTACGTTTCTTTTTAGGTAAACTAGAAGAGAACAGTCCGTGGCAAGAAAAACTAGTCAATAAATTTAAAGCAGATTTTAAGGACAGTTTATAATAAGGCTTACTTAATAGATAAATTAACTTTATATTTGATTATTCTCATTTTCTGAGAGAGTTTCTCAGGATTAGTGGTTACTAAATAGCTGATTGTTTGGTAGAATAATTATGGAGGTGAAAAGTCTTAATCCGACTTAAATATGAAAATTAATGAAATTATTCAAAACAAACGAAAAGCTCTTAACTTAACACAAAAGCAATTTGCGGAAAAATTAAATGTTTCCGATAAAACTGTTTCAAGATGGGAACTAGGAACTGTTTATCCAAACATTGATATGATTCCTAAAATAGCTATAATTTTAGATATAAGTATAAATGAGTTATTTGATACTCCTAAAGATAATAGCTGTTTACAAACTGAACCTAATCAGCAGAAAATCAGAAGTTTTCAAGTGGTTTTTGCTTCAATGATAATTTTTTATTTTCTGGCGATAGTTTTATTTCTTTTAAGTCTTGGTCCAAGAGAAAATATAACAAGGGGAATATTAATTATTGTTTCATTAAGTATATTTGTTTTGGCAACTTTAGCTTTTTTTATTAAAAGAGTATATTTTCGTGATTATTATAAAACTAGAAAATCTATAAATGAATATAAATATTATGATGGAATTTTAACAGGTAGCACATTCTTTTTGATTAGTTTTGTTATTAGCAGTAGTTTAATTTTATCAGCGAATAATAGCAGTATCAATTTAATTATAATTTTTGTAACAAACGCATTTGCGATAACTGTCAATTTGTATATATTAAAAAGTTTAGGCTGTTTGTTTGATAATTTTTCAAAGGGATTTAAGATTTCAATAGGCTTAGTAATTTTATTTGTGTTGTTATCGTTGTTAAGTTATTACAGCAGAAACTTTAATATTATGATTGTGGCTTTTATTTCACTTTGTCTTTTATATATAAATATGGTTATGACCTATAAAACCAACTTGAAAGTAATATGCAAGAAAAAATAATATGTAAATAGAAACTGCACTCTTTTTGAGTGTTTTTTGATAAGCATCGACAATAAGAAAGGGAGTTTAAAGTGAAAATAGTTGATGATATAAACTTCTACTTTGACCAACAGGAACCTAAAGTAAAAGAAAAACTACAAACGATTAGAAAACTGATTAAAGGCAGAATTAAGAACGCTGAAGATAAAGTTATAAAACTTCCAGCTATTCAGGTTGAAATAAAGGGTAAAGGGGTTTTAAATTATGGGGCATACAAAGGTCATATTTCAATATGGTCGTTTGAGAAATTAGGTAATGAATATGTTTTGGTTGAACATATTAAACCAAGATTTCCGCAATATAAATACACTAAAGCTACTATTCAGATACTAACTAACCAACCTATATCAGATGAATTCATTAATGAGATTTGCGCTTTTATTGAAAATTAAATAAATGTTCAATTCTTTTTCAATCTTGACGATAAACCACAAAATGTTGAAATAAAAAACATGAATTAATGAAATTAATATTGTTTTTCTATAATAAAAAGTGCCTTTTCCTCAAAAATCTGAATTGGCACTTTAGTTTTTATAGATTCTTCAAACTAGTAAGACAGTAAATGTTTTGCATAACAGATAATCGGACACTTAAACCGTATTATCTGTTTCTAAATATTCTTAAATAATAACTCTTTTTAACAAGCTGTCATTTTTAATAAAATCAAGAGCTCTTGAAAAACTATCAAACTCTGATAAAACTGTATAGAAGTCTCTTTTAATATTTGGTGCTAACTTTAAAGCTTTCACAAACTCGTCATAACTAAAAGGATCTTTCTGAACAAAACTCAAAAATCCCGTTTTTTCAAATACAAGTTTTATATTTTCAATTTGTTCATTATTTTGTAAAAGCGCACAAAGATAAGTAGCGATACCAACTTGAATGCCATGCATTTTAGGCTTTTTAGATATTTCATCTAAGGCGTGTGAAATTAAATGCTCTGAGCCGCTTGCTGGTCTTGATGATCCGGCAATTTCCATTGCTAGACCGCTTATCATTAAAGATGATGCTAAACTTCGTTGAAAATTCTCACAACGAATGTCAAAAGAGTGCTTTAAAAATAAGATATCAAGTGAGTTATAGGCCATCATAGACGCAAAGTCAACAAATCTAGCCAAGCCCTTATCTCTAGCTGCTTGCCAGTCTTTTAAAGCCGTAATTTTGGAAAGCATATCACCAATACCGGAATACATAAAAATGTCTGGAATATTCTTAATCACATCTAAGTCAATAACAATCCCAAAAGGACTAGCCGCTTTTACGGACTTTCTTTTGCCAAGAATAGTTAAAGAAGCAGAAGAACTGCCAAAACCGTCATTTGAGATAGAAGTAGGAACACTGATAAAAGGTATCCTTAAAAGATGGGAAGCAAATTTGGCAAAGTCTAAAGTTTTACCGCCACCTACGCCAATGATTGCATTAACAGTTGGTAGCGAAAAAGCTAGATGCGTTATATCATCAATTTCAACAGAAGAAACAATTTGCTCATATAGTATTTCAATTCCATGAGTTTTCAAACTGTCTCTTAATGTGTTACCGACTAATGCTTCAATTCCTTCACCCATAAAAAGAGCAATCCTAAGCATACCTTTATCAAAAAGATATTTGCCGATTCTAGATGTTTTATTACAACCAATTTTAAGAAGATAAGGTATTTCAATTTGCTTGTTAGTCGCATCTATCGCTCTCATTTGCTTAACTCCTTTTTAAAGAAAAGAAAGATATCTTCGTAGTTATCAAACTTTTCTGTTTTAACGTTATTTTCCAGACATTTATCAAGTAATATTTTTTTCGCAAAAACCACATCTGCAATCTTAGCCGGCTCAAAATCTGGTGGACCGTCGCCCGCAAAAACCACATATTGATTATTATCTTGAAGAAATTTTACTAGCTTTTCTTTAGAAATTCCGATATGTTCATCATAGAAAGCACTAGTTTTTTCCGGTCTTTCCATCACAAGACCTAAATCCTTTGAATAACTGCTTGGATTAGTTATTAAAGTAATATTATATTTTTTTAATTCTTCACCGATTAATAAGTTAATGTAATAATCACACCCTGCGCTGGCAATATAAATGGGAACATTGTTTTTATGAAGAAGTTTAAAAGTTGGAATAACCCATTCATCAATTGTTACCTTTTTTACTAAATCAACTATTTTCTTATCGCAAACACGTAATGTTCCATATATATTTTTTAAAGCATCAAAATGAGAAATTTTTCCTTCAAGATAATCATTCCAAGGCATAAGCGCTGAATCATCAAATACATTATCCCGAAGATGATGGAAAAAATCCTCATCAGATATAGTGCCATCAAAGTCAGACACAAAAGTGATTTTTTTATTCATTATTTTATTATCTCCTATCCTGCTTAACTTATTACATTTTAGAATTTTAAATTTGGCAAGGATAATCGCTGAAGAAAGCCAAAATTTAATTATCAACTATTATCTAAGTAATTTCTGTTTCCAAAAGTAACTTTTGTTAATTATAACATTTATATTCTTTGCTTGTCAACTGTTGCGATATAAAATATTAGAATAGAAACTTCAATTTGGGAAAGAATGAAAACTTAAAAGTGTGAAAAAAGAGTTTTTCCATTTATTCCTATGTAAAAAAAATTGACAAATCCGTTTGAAAATAGTATAATCTCTATTAAAAGAAGAGCGCGAGGACTGAAGCGCTTAATTAAACAAGAGTTGATTAAATGGAAAAACAAGGAATAAAGAAAACAATTAATTGTTTATTTTTTCTTTGAAAACTGTTTGAAATTGCAAGAAATGTTTCCTGCAAAAATATACTATCGAAAAATCAATTAGCATTAGTGTACTTGCCATATGCTGCATTAAGGGTAAATAAAGGGCATTTAACAGAAGATATTAAATTATTATAGGATTGGAGATTTAATAAATGGTTGGTTTTGTGTTTTTCTTTTTAACTATTGTAAATTTAATAGCCTTTTTTTTGATGCGCCGTGATAAAAGAATAACTTCTGAAGATGAGAACCAAAGTATCAAAGAAAAAGTTCTTTGGACATTTGCCATTTTTGGCGGTGGCTTAGGTACTTTTAGTGCTATGCATCTCCTAAAGCATAAAAACGAAGAATCAAAATTTTATTATGGAATACCCGTTTTGATTTTAGTCAATAATTTGGCAGTAGCCAGTATATTTATCGCCAATAATCTTGTTAATCTTGCGATGGGAACACCTTTGTTTATTGTTATTAATGGCTTAATAATTGTTGGCTGTCTTGCGGTATTGAGAATTATAGAATAAAAATAAAAGATTGCTGAAAACAGCGCACTTAAAATATATAACACAAAATAATAGCGAAGACATTTTCTTCGCTATTATTTTATATTTTAGGTAATTCGATACTATTAATTAACTTCTTATTAGGTTTATATAATACAAGTGTTTTACCGATTAATTGTATAACCTGAATATCGTTCGCTTCAATTTCATTAATCAGATTTTCAGGTGTTTCAATACAATTATTTAGAATACTGACTTTCATAAGTTCATGCTTATGTAAGTAATTATTTAAATCAGTAATTTGATTAGCTGAAATACCTTCTTTACCGATTTGAAAAACCGGCTTTAAAGAATGAGCTAAACTTCTTAAATGGACTTTTTGTTTAGTAGTTAACATTTTTACCTCTTGATTGTAAAGTTGAGTGGAGCATGCAAAATAAAGATACGGTCATTAAAAGTTTGTTTAATCTGACCGGAGTCAAAGTTAATTTCAACATCCGGATGTTCGATTTTAAATAATTCAAATCCAACTAATTCAATAAAAGCCGCCCAAGTGTCTTCAGTACGCATAATTTGTGGACAATCTTTATTGAAAATACTAAACTCATTATGTTGGCGAATATCGTTCATCGTTAAATAAACACCATGTTCAGTTCTTAACTGATACATAATTTTTGCGACAAGTCTTGCGCCTCTTAATTTTGTTATTTGAAAGTTACTGTCGATATTGACGCAAAGTTCAATTCCGATTCCATGATCTGTAACGCCATTAGGACGAGGAGTATCCATATTATGATTAGCTCTTTCGTTAATTGGCAGATGTTGGAAAATTTCTAAATCATCTACCGTAAAATGCCAAGATATAATATCTTCTGGTCCTCTTTTGCCTTGAAGGAAGTTATTATGGCCTCGAGCACCGGCACCTTCTCTGGTGTTAGCTGTTTCATGAACAATAATATAACGGACTTCCATCAATTCACCAGGTCTCGTGTATCTGTAAAGCGGAAGAATATCTTCAATTATATCAAGTGATCTTTGATTCAAGTCACTAATATAAAGACGGTCCTCGAAGAAATCATCTAAAAATGTCTGAATAAAATCATCTTTGTTTTCTGTCACAAAAGGATTAGCAAACGTTCTTTCAAAAACGACTAATGGTCTTAAGCCAGGTTCAATAAAATAAGCTTTAATTGTTATTTCACCAGGATTAAGGGTATGCCTTACTCTACCTGTTGCGCTCACAAAGCCAACTTCTGAACTTGAATAGGTTACTGATCTTCCAACTTCAGGAAAAGTAGTGCGAAGTTGCATAATTTCGCCTTTTTCTAAAAGATCAAATTCTTTGTTAACTAAATCTCTTAATAAATTCATAACTTCATCTCCGCTTAATGGTAAAATTGTGACAGGTCTTTGGAAAATGGCTTCAACATTTCTATAAGTTATAGAAACATCTAAGGTCACATCCTGTGAATTTATAGTTCTGAAAATAACGCCTTGATTGTTCATAATTGCCTGATTCTGAGAAGTAATACGAACAGTTGAACCAAACATTGAATCAGAAATACTAGTCATAGCTGTAAAATCAGCGTGATGGGTTGCGGGGATTCTCGTTCTGATACTATCAAAAATCAAATCATGTCTTGTGATAGAAAGATTATTACCTACATTTGTGACAAAAGCGAAATCGCGCGTTTCACTTTGAAAAGTAATGGTAGCCGTTAGAGTGATTGAGGTTCTTACCTGATTACTAAGAAGGGTACCATTATTATCAAGAACTAAGGGATTACTTGAAGTCCAAGTAATTATTGAACCGGAATAAGCGGTTATTAAATCAAGATTAGTATTAGTATTTTCTGGAATGGAATTCCTAAGGCTTGTTTCAATTTCTGCAAAGGCAGCATCCGCATCTATATCGCTTTGACAAGCAATAAGACCGGTTAATCCTAAAAGACAAAGAAATGTAGCAATTAATTTTTTCATTTCAAACTCCTCTCGTGTATGAATATTATACTACAAATTAAATAAAAGCGCTACACAAATTATTTCTAACCTCTAAAAACAATTGAAAAAAAGTCAGGAAAATGATATACTCTTAAGGCGAGGTGTTAAGGTGAAAATAAAAAGAAACCAAACTGTAGGAGAAGAAATTGGAAATGCCATATCTCATGGTGTTGCTTTTTTCTTAGCGATTATTGCGCTAATCTTTTTGCTTATAAAAGCTGATAACGCTGTTGAATATGTGAGTATGGCTATTTTTGGCATGGGTTTAATGCTCGTTTACGCTAATAGTTGTTTATATCATTGTTTTCCACAAGACACAAAAGTTAAAGCCCTTTGGAAAAGATTTGATCACGCTTCAATCTATGTGTTAATTACTTCAACTTATACACCATTTTTATTAATCTCAGTAGGAGGTCCTTTAGGGATTTCTGTATTTGTTGTTCAATGGTCTTTAACATTAATCGGAATCACCTGTAAATGCATTTGGCCGAAAAAATATCATCCATTGCATATTGTATTATTTTTAACTTTAGGCTGGTCTGGTGCTTTCTATATGTCGGTTATTGCCAGAGAATCAGTGTCATTAGTATTGCTTACGCTTTTAGGTGGTATAATGTATAGTGCCGGCGTTGCTTTTTATGCTTTATCCAGACGTAAGAAATACTTTCATTTTATTTGGCATTTTTTTGTGATTATGGGAAGCTTACTGCATTTTTTCGCTATTTATAACTTTATTCTATAAAGATATGATTATTAATAAATTCCTAGCAGAGAAAGAGATTTTTTCTGAATTTAAAAGAAGTTCCGGTGAGCGGTTAAAAGGGGCGACAGAAGAAGGTTATATAAGTTTAATCAGTGTGTTGTTCTCGGAAGCTAATGGCAATTTTCTTATTAGTTTACCGACACTTTTTTTAGCCTCGAAATTTTATGATGCTTTAAATAGCATTTTTGATGCCGGTGAAGTTTTATTTTATCCGGCTGATGAGCTTATAACAGCGCAAATGTATGTCGCAAGTAATGAGTTTAAGTTAGAAAGAATAAACACACTAGAAAATCTTCTTAAATCAAAGAAAAAAATTATAGTGACGCATTTAACAGGATTAATTAAGAAGCAGTTTAAACCTCATAAATGGCAAACTAATCAATTAGAATTTAAGCTTAATTATAATTATGATTTTGCGGCTCTTGGCCGCAAACTTTTAATGCTGGGCTATAAAAGAAGACAGAACGTTGAGCGAATCGGTGATTTTGCGGTCAGAGGTAGCGTTATCGATATTTTTCCAGTTAATTCTGATTATCCGATTCGTCTCGATTTTTTTGGTGATAGTCTTGACGATATTAGGAATTTCCGGATAACAGACCAAAAATCAACTGATAAGCTTTTGTCTATTTCTTTTGGCCCATTTTCGGAAATGTTTTTTACTGAAGAAGAGTTTGAGAAAGGAATTAAAAAAATAGAAGCGTATATAGATAAGAGTGAATTATCTAATAGGGAAAATGAGAAATATCAGGCAGATTTACAAAGACTAAAAGAAGAACGTGATTTTGATTCAATGGATCATTATATCGGCTTCTTTGAAAATGAACTTACTTCAATAATTGATTACTGTAAGTTTGATAAAATCTTTCTTTTTGATTATGAAAGACATCAGGCTAATTATCAAAAAGTAATCTCTGATTTAGAACAATATGCTAAAGAAGTAGAGGGATATTCAATTTTTAGACTTGAGTATTTTTTTGATTTTGCAGGATTACTAAATAAAAAGAAATATTTTTTATTAGAAGGACTGACTTCACTTACCGGTAAATTCACTAATCTTGATATACGTCATGTATATCAGTATGCTGAAGAATTTAAAATACTAAAAAATAATATTTTGGCCGACTATCGAAAAAAAACAATTATTTTTTCTTTAGTAAATCTTAATCATTTTAAAATTATCAAAGATTTGCTTATTGAAGCAGAACTACCGTTTAATGTTTCCGAAATAAAGGATTTAGAAATTAATCTTATTAATCAATATTATCCGGCTCTGGAATTAAGCAATAATATTATAATTTATAATGAAGAATCATTATTTAAAGGCTATCGTAAAAGAAATCTACGCTATAAAGCTACAAACAATGAAGAAAAACTAAAAAGTCACGAGGATTTAAAACCGGGTGATCTTTTAGTGCATATTGATTATGGAATCGGTCGTTATATCGGCTTAGTCACAATGGAACTAGATAATTTAAAGCGCGATTATTTGCATATCCAATATCAGGGAGATGCAAAACTTTATGTTCCAATCGAACAGTTTCACCAGATTATGCGTTATGGTGGTACAGAAAAAGCTAATCCGCCATTATCAAAAATTGGCTCTAGCACTTGGGAGAAAACTAAGGATAAAGTTAAAACTAAAGTAAAGGATATCTCTAATAAATTAATTAAATTGTATGCTGAAAGAGAAGAATCTAAGGGCTATCAGTTCTTAGAAGACACTCATCAACAGGCTGATTTTGAAGATAACTTCGAATATGAAGAAACCCCTGATCAGTTAAAAACTATTTCCGAAGTGAAAAAAGATATGGAAACTAGCCGACCAATGGATCGGCTTATCTGTGGCGATGTTGGTTATGGTAAAACTGAAATTGCTTTACGTGCGGCTTTTAAAGCTGTAATGAACAACAAACAAGTTGCATATTTAGCCCCAACCACTGTTTTAGCCCGTCAACATTTTCAGACTTTTGAAAAAAGATTTAAAGAATTTGGCGCATCTATTGTTCTGCTTAGTCGTTATACTGAAGGGGCTAAAGAAAAAAAGATTTTGGAAGGCTTGAAAAGAGGAACAGTAGATGTTGCGATAGGGACACACAGAATTCTTTCTAAAGATATTGTTTTTAAAGATTTAGGGCTTTTAGTTATTGATGAAGAACAGCGCTTTGGGGTTTTACATAAAGAAAGAATTAAAGAACTAAAAGTTAATGTCGATACGATAACTCTTACAGCTACACCAATTCCGCGAACTTTACAAATGTCTTTGGTCGGTATAAAAGATCTATCGCTTTTAGATACACCGCCAAAAAATCGTTATCCAATTCAGACCTATGTTATGGAAAGAAACGATGCGGTTGTTCGCGAGGCCATTGAAAGAGAGTTAGCCAGAGGTGGCCAAGTGTTTTATCTTTTTAATCATGTCGAAACAATTTCTGTAATGGCCGAAAGAATTAAAGAAATGGTTCCGGAAGCACGTGTTTGCTATGCGCATGGTCAAATGAATAAAAGTCATTTGGAAAACATTATTGAAGATTTTGTTCAAGGAAAATATGATATTTTAGTATGTACAACAATCATTGAGACGGGTGTTGATATTCCTAATACCAATACAATAATTATTCATGAAGCACACCTTTTAGGCCTTTCTCAGCTTTATCAGATTCGCGGTCGGGTTGGCAGAAGTGATAAGATTGCTTACTGTTATCTGATGATTCCTAAAAACAAACAAATTACTGATAAAGCACTACTTAGACTAGAGGCTATTAAAGAATTTACAGAATTAGGCAGTGGCTTTAAAATAGCGATGCGCGACTTATCAATTAGAGGTGCCGGCGATATATTAGGCGCTGAACAAAGCGGCTTTATCGATAGTGTTGGTATTGACTTATATATGAAAATACTAAAAGATGCTCTTAATCCAAATGAAAAAGTTTCAGAAGAAGCTAGAAAAGAAGTTGGTGGCGCTTTAGGAAACAGAACTGTTGAACTTAAATATGTGGGCTATGATGAATTGAAAATCGAAGTGCACAGGAAAATTGATGAAATAAAATCTTTTGCAGATTTAGAAAATATCAAAATGGAAATTGAAGATCGTTTTGGGAAAGCAGATGAAGCATTGCTTTACTATATGTATGAAAAGCTATTTAAATTCTTTGCGAAGATTCTTTCTGTTGAAAATATTGAAAAAAGCAACACTCAGCTAAGAATTATTATTTCACAAGCAAAGTCTGATCAATTAGATGGCGAAAAGATTTTTCAGATTTCTAATAATTATCCTAATCTTTTTAAACTAGAGTATCGATACAAAAGAATCAACATTATTTATTTCCACCCTTTAGCCTCTTCAATATGGACTAAAGAATTGGCATTATATCTTAGTGAAATCATTGAGACGCATAAACTTGATGTCGAAGATTAGGATACTTGTGGTAAAATAATATTAGAAACTAAGGAATAGTGAGGAAATCTTATGCAAAGAATTCTTAAAAAAATTGAAAATTATAATAAAATAATTGTCTTTGGACATATTAGACCCGATGGTGATTGTCTAGGATCGCAATTTGGCTTAAAACACTTAATTAAAGAAAGTTATCCTGAAAAAGAAGTTTTTGTAGTTGGAGAAAATAGTAATTATGTTAGTTTTTTAGGACAAGTTGACATTCTTTCTGATCAGGAGTTTAACGAATCTTTAGCTATTATCGTTGATACGGCACTTAGAAGTAGAATTTCGGATCAACGTTATAAGCTGTGTCGGGAAGTAATTAAAATCGATCATCATCCGGTTGTTGACAACTATGGAATCATTAATTATGTCGATGAGAGCGCTCCGGCAACAGCTGAAATAATTGCGGCTATTTACTATAAAAACAGAAAGAAGTTAAAACTCAATATTGAAGGAGCACAGGCTCTTTATGTAGGCTTAATAACTGATACAGGTCGCTTTCGTTATTCAGGAGTAAGGAAAAGAACTTTTTTTCTGGCAGGTGAATTAATAGAATTCGGCTTAGATAACCAAAAAATAGATTATTTTTTGAATACTGAAAAACTAAGCCAATTTCAATACAAAGCTCATCTGTATAATAATTATAAAGTTGTCGGTGAAGGTTTTATTTATTTGACTGTAACTCAAAAAGCGATTAAAGAATTTAACGTTACTGATGAAGAGGCTGCCGCAATGGTTAATATAATTGGTGGTATTGAAGGCTTTCCGATTTGGGCACTAGTAATTGAGTATCCTGATGAAATCAGAGTACGTTTAAGAAGCAATGGACCTATTATCAATAAATTAGCGGAAAAATATCAAGGTGGCGGTCATCCTTTAGCTTCGGGCGCAAAACTAGTTGCTTGGGACCAATTAACAGATTTTATTGAGGATATTAAAGTGCTTCTCAAAAATTATAAAAAGGACGTGGTGTGAAGTGCTGGAACTAAAAGAGATTGAACGCTCAATCATCAAGAAATATCGTAAAACTCTATGGTCAAGATTTATTAAGGCTGTTATTGATTATGAATTAATTGATGAAAACGATCATGTCGCAGTTTGTATATCAGGCGGAAAAGATTCACTTTTATTAGCTAAACTGATTCAGGAATTAATCAAGCATGGCAATAAGCCTTTTAAGGCTACATTTTTAACGATGGATCCTGGCTTTTCTAAAGAAAACAGATTAGCTTTAGAAGAAAACGCAAAACGCCTGGGCATACCCTTAATTATCAAAGATTCGAATATTTTTCATGTCTCAATGTTGCTTAATGAAGCAAATCCTTGTTATATGTGTGCAAGGATGCGCAGAGGTTTTTTGTATAATGCGGCTGTCGAGTTAGGCTGTAATAAGATGGCTTTAGGCCATCACTTTAATGATGTTATTGAAACAACAATGTTAAATGTTTTATATGCTGGAAATTTTAAAACAATGTTGCCAAAGCTACCATCAGATAATTTTCCGGATTTAACTTTAATCAGACCTTTATTTTTACTTCGTGAAGAAGATATAATTAAATTCGGTGAAAATGCCGGCATTAAAGCAATGAATTGTGGCTGTTCGGTTACTAAGCGTGATAATGGTTCGAAACGAAAAGTTATAAAAGAATTAATCAGAGATCTTAAAAAGGATTTTGACAATGTAGATATATCAATTTTTAAAGCCGCAGAAAATGTTAATATTGATGCTATATTAGGCTATTCAAGTGAAAGTGAAGAGGTTAATTTCTCTAAAATATTTGAAAAAAGAGTTAGTTATCTGAAAGAGATAGAAAAAACAGAAGAAGAACAAATAAACAGAGCACTTAAAAATAATGTTGCAGATTTTAATAATTTATTAGTTTATGCTAAAGATGATGCTAAGTATGCTTATATACGCAGATTAGTTGGTGACCGGAGAAATCTGACTTTTCATTTTGAAGATGAAGTTATTTTTTCTGGAGAACAAGGTAAAGTAAAACCTGATAAATTAATGCTAGTTGATTTAAAACTGGAAGAATTACCTAAAAAGATAACAAAAGTTGTTTTTATTAAGGAGTTTACAATTGGAAAATCAGTATGTCGTTTATTTAGTATTAACTAAAAAACTTGACAAATTAAACTTATAAGGATAAAATAATGATATCATATAAATTTAAAGGGGAAAACAAATGAAGTATTATTTTGTTAATTACAATATAGGCAAAGAAGCATGGTTAAATAAAGAAGGCTTATATAATGACTTTATGGGTGATTTTTATCGTTTCATGCTTAAACATACCGATATAGATTTTAAGAGTTATGGAATCACGGATTTAAAATCATTTTTAGATTTCAGTAAGGACTGGCATGCCTCAGGAAAAAGCGATTTATATGGGGTTGGAGATGCTTTTCAAAGTTATTACTTAACTAAAGATACAGGTGGGTTATTAGAAAACCAACCTGATAGTACTTTTATTGGTTATTGTTTTAAGAATAACAAATATACTGAATTTATTCCTTTTCAAATGAAATTTTTCGAATACTGGCGAACAGATGAGGGCTATACTACGCCAGAAAACCATGGTAATGATTTTTTTCATTCGCCTTGGGCTTCGTTAGTTGACACAGTAAAGTTTTTCTTTTTCACCGCAGACACATTACAGCTAAAATACAAATGGTTCACTTCGCCAAGAGTAAAAGATGCTTTAGATAATATTCCTGGTGTATTATTTAATGAGGCAACTTATTCGGCACCAGAAGGCACAACTATTATATTACCAAAAACGGTTAATAAAGAGGGTTTCAAATTTGCCGGTTGGTATTTGGATAAAGATTATAAAGGCAACCTGGTTACTGAAGTAAATTCTGAGGCAACTGTATACGCTAAATTTACTCAATAGGTTTTTAATAAGGTTATATATGAAAATCGCTATTTAAAATGGCGATTTTATTTTTAGAAAATTATTCATGATGGAGCATGGTCCAAATGTACCGCACTGTTGTGGTCATTAAAAAATGTAACAAAAACAAGTATCAGTTCAAAATGCAAAGTCCTTTTTGAGTTGTGCTAATTCAATATAATTTTGTTCAGTTTTATTAAAAGTTATAACAAAATTATCGTTTGAGTAGCGGGGAATTAAATGAATATGACAATGCATAACAGTGAAGAAAGCGGAGTCTTGTTAGGTTCTAATATAATGTGCTCAAGATATCTCCTGGCGACAAGTCCGTTACTTCTGGCAGTTCGAAATAATACTAAAATTAATTGCGTTGACTATATCGTCTTTAAAGAATAGGAAGAAGGAAAATCCTTGCGTGCAATCGCAAACGACTTAATCGCTCTTTCGCTTAAATTATTGGATATCTCGATATGGCCGTCTTCTAGATTGGGCATTAAATTATTTGAATATTTAATTGCTTTTCCTAGCGTTCACGATGGATCATAAGAAACAAAATCAAGAAATTTTTCATAGATTAAAATAATCATCATTAATAATTTTGCCGTCAAACTTTCGCGAACCAAAACTTTAAAATACTTGTTAGTTTAAGCTTGATTTTATTGGTCGGAATGCTAAAAAAATGGCTTAATGAGTTAGAAAATCCGATCTATTCTGTAAGTCTTTAAAAGGGAAGCAAAAAAGGGTAACAAATGAAACTTAATAGCGCCAAGCATACTTTATATATTTGAAGAAATTAAGCCATTAAAAACTACAAAATCCTATTCATTTATTGCGGTTGATAGTTTAACTGATTGTGCCTAGTGTGTACTTTATTCTTGTGAAGATTCAGTGACATAACACCAACAATGATTGACAAAAGCAACAATAAAATGATAAAATCTTACAGATACACTGACGCTAAGTCAGCAAAGCAGATGTTTTATTAGCTATAAAAAAGGAGAAGTTTAATGAGTGAAATTATTAAAAAAAGTTTACTATCTGTTATTACTCTTTTGATATTTTTGTGTATGGCAGTAACAGTAAACCAGTCAACAGTTTTAGGACAACCATATGAAGATGACACTTATATAAAGTCAGAGACTAAAGATACAAGTGTTTTACCTTCTAGAGGTAGTAATACTTATCCAGGGTTTATTCAAATTAGAGGAAGTTATAGACATGTTTTCGGACTAACTCCTGGCGGTAGCGTATATGGTTGGGGAATGGGTAATGATGGCGCAATGGCAAATCTTATGACAACAAGCCAAGCTATAAGTGGCAATCCTATACGTATAGAGGCACTTGACCGATTTGTGCATGCTAC
>Ga0123355_10002293_pt1 | contig 27057 bp, 21 predicted proteins | sample TergutEmb28metaG_3_FD_89872 | JGI IMG/M metagenome (GOLD analysis project Ga0123355, IMG submission 89872) | Embiratermes neotenicus P1 segment gut microbial communities from Petit-Saut dam, French Guiana - Emb289 P1 | ecosystem: Host-associated > Arthropoda: Insects > Digestive system > Gut ... | reverse complement strand
CTTTCTTCTCTCCAGTAACATTTGTAACTGTTCCTTCAACCCCAAAAGCTGCCTATGAACATCCGCTTTCTCTTCTTCGTCTGTGATAGTCGGCAAATATTTTTGGATATACTCGTACATTTTGTCGGCTTGCTTTAGTTGTTTTTCAATTTGTTTTGGCAGCATTTTATATGCTGAACCGATTTTTAGCTTGCCGTTTTTAACAGCATCTATCAGTGCCGGGGTACCTTGCTCCATAATTTGTTTGTACATGCCCAATGTTCTATCGCTAATACCTGCTTCCTTTGCAAGCGTTTTTCTCACATTTATAGGCTTTTCTTTCTCCGTTGATGATTTTGCCAAAAGCGCTCCAGGCCTTGATTTATCACCGCCCGCGAGACTTTGCCTTTCCTTCGCCAACCCCTTCAACAACTTCTCCTTCTTCAAAGCCAACTCTATCCGCGCCACATCTGTAAGATTCCTCCTACCCAACTGATTCTCCAAAATCCACAGCGTAGCCTCATCTCGCGAATCAAACTGAATCTCCTTAACCTCAAACTCAATCCCATGCGCCATGCATATATAGAACCGATTGTGCCCATCTACGATTATCCCATCCCATAAAATAATCGGATTTAGCAACTTGCCTTTCGCAAGTATGTTCTGCTCCAGTTGCCTGTACTCTTCCTCTAGTAGCGGTGGTATTAATCTCATAAATTCCTTGTCTACTTCTAATTTGTGTGTCATTTTGACACCTCCTTTTCCAATTACCGAAATTATATTCGATTTAATTGGAAATTAAAAGCGGAATCCTTCCTAGGAATTTTACCATGGAAAAATTCCATCGAACATTTCCGTAAGTGGAGTCAAAGTTTAAGGCTCTTATTATTGATAATCCCAATGCGATAGCTTATAATTGGAATCAAAAATGAAGCAGTGGAGGAGGTTTACAAATGAAAATTGGTTTTATCGGCCTAGGCATCATGGGCAAGCCCATGGCCAAAAATCTTATTAAGGCGGGGCATGAGCTTGTAGTCTACGACATTGATAAAGCAAGCTTTAATGATTTCGGTATTGCAGCAACATCTCCAAAAGAAGTTGCTGAGAAATGCAGCTTGCTAATAACAATGTTACCCAACAGTCCAGAGGTAAAGGAAGTAATATGCGGCAAAGATGGCATACTTGAAGGAGCAAAAGCGGGCAGCATTGTAGTGGACATGAGTTCCATTGCGCCAGGGGTAGCCCAGGCGGTTAACGAAGCCTGCGCCAAAAAAGGCGTAAAAATGCTGGATGCCCCTGTATCTGGCGGAGAACCCAAAGCCATAGAGGGCACGCTTTCAATTATGGTAGGTGGCGAAAAAGCGGTATTCGACGAGGTGTACGATGTGCTAATGGTTATGGGAGCAAGTGCTGTATTGTGTGGCAACATCGGTGCCGGAAACACCACTAAACTGGCTAATCAGATCATCGTCGCGCTTAACATCGCAGCAGTTTCTGAAGCCATTACTCTAAGCACACAGGCAGGTGTTGATTCAAATATGGTGTTTGATGCAATAAAGGGTGGGCTTGCTGGTTCGGCCGTGATGAATGCTAAGCTTCCCATGATGATAGCCGGCAATATTAACCCGGGCTTCAAGCTTGACTTACATATCAAAGATTTACAAAATGTCCTAGACACAGGCCATGAAGTAGGTGCGGCACTTCCATTTACAACGCAGGTGATGGAGATTATGCAAAGTTTACACGCAGACGGCTACGGCCAAAATGATCATAGCGTTATCGTAAAATACTATGAAAAACTAACCGGCATATCGGTTTCGGAGGTATAAACATATGGTAAACGAGTATTTAGGCTCAATATTTTCACTAGAAGGTAAAACAGCATTAATAACCGGGGCTGCCGGGGCTATTGGCGGTGCTATGTCAATTGCCTTTGCTAAAGCGGGCGCAAAGGTTGCCCTAACGGACATTAATATGGAAGGCTTGCAAAAGATACACCAAGCCGTTCCTCACAACACAAAAACATTCCGTCTGGACGTAACGGACATGGACAGCTTCCCGGGCATGGTCAAAGAAATTGCAGATTGGCTGGGTGGGCGCATAGATATCTTAGTTAATTGCGCCGGAATCAATAAAAGAGAAGGCTTCGTTGATGTTTTGGAAGAGACTTACGATAAGATTATGGACACCGATCTAAAAGGCCCATTCTTTTTAAGCAAAGAAGTTGCACCCTACATGAAAGCGCAAAGGGATGGGGTTGTTATTAATATTGGTTCGCATAATACAGGCTCGGCTTTGGGTGGTTCCTCGGTGTACGGTGCAGCAAAATCTGGCCTTATGGCGCTTACTCGCTCAATGGCTACAGAGTGGGCAAAGTATAACATACGCGCCAACTGCGTAAGCCCAGGACACATCAATACGCCGTTTACCACAACTACTTGGGAGCATCCTGTCCGCAGTCAATTTTTACTTGACCGCATTGCCCTTGACCGTGCCGGTAAGCCAGAAGATATTACTGGAATATGCCTCTTTTTAGCATCCAACGCCGCCGCCTACATCACAGGTAGCGAATTTCGTGTTGATGGAGGCTGTATGAGCGGTGGAAAACATGCTCCTTATGATACTACCTTTTGATCGCTGTAATTAATTTGTCCATTTTGTTTGATTTATTTGAAAGGAAGGTTTGCGGAGAACATTTCATGACTTTAAGATACAAAAGATAGGCGTGGCAGCAGCGCCACTTGACTCGTCTTTTAACCGCGGAGATTTCATACAAGAAGAACTCTCGTACCACCATCTCGAAAGAAGGCATATTTACTTGTCGTTATACTGGTGAGTCTCTTGATTATGGCCAGAGTCTTTGGGGGGTTGAATCATATTTCTATTACTTCTTTGGTGATTTGTATCTGGGGACTCTTGGCAACTTATTATATTCATTTTTGTAAATTATTTTCAGAAAACAAAAAGGCCACAATCCTTCGTATTAAGGATTGTGGCTTAAATTACATAAATATTTTTAAAAAACGCATCTTAGCGAATAAAGTTTGTCATAACAAATGGCTGTAGTTCAGGTATTTCTCATCCTTCCATTATCTGCTTATATCTTTGCAAAGCTCCATGCCCTATCCTAGCTTCCTTTGCCAAAGTTTTGTGAATGTTAACAGGTGCTTCATCCTCCGTTGATGATTTGGTCATAAGCTTTCTCTTGTGCTTACTGTATAGCTTTTAGCGCTCTTTCGCCAACTCTCTCAACGAATTTTTCCTAGTAAAAGCTGAGAATAGAAATTAGTAAAGTTCAACAAAAAAATTGCAACCACTATCAAAATATGGTAAAATAATACAACTAACCAACATATACTATCGTATAATTCTACAAAGAGCGGAGGCTGGAAAATGAAAAATACCACGTTTTATAATGACCTTCCTATCCATCTATTTCACCAAGGTACAAATTATCACACTTACGAGTTTTTAGGCTGCCACTTAGATGCTGATACTGGTATAGCCAGTTTTCGCACATGGGCACCAGGGGCTAAAGCAATTCATTTAGTGGGGGATTTTAACAACTGGCATGAAAGCGACCATCCCCTGACCCGCATTTCAGAAAGCGGGATATGGGAAGCAATTGTACCGGACATTGCAGCCGGGCATCGTTATAAATTTAGGATTATATCAAATACCGGAGAAATTTTGCTTAAGTCAGACCCCTTCGCCTTTTTCTCCGAAACAGATGAAAAAACCGCATCTATTGTTTGCGACCTAAAAAGTTATAAATGGGGCGATAGCGAATGGCAAAAATCTAAACAAGATCTTTATGATAAACCTGTAAACATCTACGAAATGCATTTAGGCTCCTGGAAGCGCGGGGAAAACGGGAAGATTCTTAGCTACGCTGAAATAGCTGAAAAGTTGATTCCTTATATAAAAGAAATGCATTATACCCATGTGGAACTTATGCCTGTCATGGAGCATCCATTCGGAGGCTCTTGGGGATATCAAGTTTGTGGTTTTTATGCCCCTACATCACGCTATGGCACGCCTCAAGATTTTATGCGATTTATTGACCTGTGTCACCAGGCAGGAATTGGCGTAATTTTAGATTGGGTGCCCTCACACTTTCCAAAAGATGCTCATGGTCTATATGAATTTGATGGCTCTCCTCTCTACGAATGCCAGGGCGAAGACCGTAAAGAACAGCCGGAATGGGGCACACGCTGTTTTGACTATGGACGCACCGAGGTGCAATCATTCTTAGTGTCTAATGCAATGTTTTGGCACGATTTATACCATGTGGATGGGCTGAGGGTAGATGCTGTAAGCTCTATGCTTTATCTTAACTATGGCCGCAAGCCGGGGCAATGGTTCCCAAATACACAAGGCAGTAACGAAAATTTGGATGCAATTGCATTTTTAGTAAAACTAAATCAAGCCATATTTAAATCATATCCTCATACCATGATGATAGCAGAAGAATCCACCGCGTGGCCAATGGTAACAAAGCCCCCGCAAGATGGCGGCCTAGGCTTCAACTTTAAATGGAACATGGGCTGGATGAACGATATGATGGATTATGTTGAAGTTGACCCCATTTTCCGAAAAGAAGTTCATAACAAGCTTACATTCTCGTTTTACTATGCATTTAGCGAAAATTACGTGTTACCAATTTCTCACGATGAGGTTGTGCATGGAAAAAAATCGCTGCTCGACAAAATGCCGGGGGATTACGACACAAAATTTGCGGGGCTTCGTGCATTCTTAGGGTATATGATTACTCATCCTGGCAAAAAGTTGACTTTCATGGGTACAGAGTTTGGGCAGTTTATAGAATGGGCTTATGATGACAGCTTGGATTGGCATCTTTTAGAGTACCCTGCACATAGCAAAATAAAAGACTACGTACAGGCATTAAATAAATTTTACATAGAAAGCCCAGAACTTTGGGAGATAGACTACTCCTGGGATGGCTTTAGCTGGATCAGCGATAATGACAACGATCAAAACATAATTGTTTTTACACGAACAGCTGAAAATGGCGAATACATAATTGTCCTTGTAAACTTTGCCCCTGTAGCCAGGCACGACTACAGAATCGGTGTGCCAGAAGAAGGTATATACCAGGAAATATTCAATTCTGATTCTATAGAATACGGCGGATGGGGGCATAAAAACGAAAATCTGAAAGCCGAAAAAATTGATATGCATGGCTTTAAGCAAAGTTTAAACCTAACAATACCCCCACTATCCACTATTTGTTTAGTCAATAGAAAGGTGTGAAGATAACAATGAAAACTCCTGGCTCTAACAAAGAATGTATCGCTATGCTGCTTGCCGGCGGCAGAGGCTCTAGATTAAAGTCGCTGACAGAAGAATTGGCCAAACCAGCTGTAACCTTTGGCGGCAAGTATCGGATTATTGATTTCCCTCTTACTAACTGCGTCCGTTCTGGCATAGATACAGTAGGGGTTGCAACTCAGTACCAGCCACTGCTTTTGCACGATTACATAGGTAAAGGTCAAGATTGGGATTTGGATAAGCTTTATGGCGGCGTGTCAATTCTTCCGCCGCATGTGGCTTGGTATAGCGGCACAGCCAATGCAGTATATCAAAACTTGAACTTTATAGAACGTTATAGCCCTGAATATCTCTTGGTTTTGGCAGCAGACCACGTGTACAAAATGGATTATGCTGCCATGCTAGACTATCACAAAAATGTGAAGGCAGATTGCACAATTGCTGCAATAGAAGTCCCAATAAGAGATGCTTCACGCTTCGGCATTCTAAATACAGACCCAGAAGACAGAGTGATGCAATTTGAAGAAAAGCCCGAAAATCCTAAAAACAACTTAGCATCTATGGGCATCTATATTTTTAACTGGCAAACATTAAAGCAGTATATGATAGAGGATGATGAGGACACAAAATCTGATCACGATTTCGGCAAAAATATTTTGCCGAATATGCTAAACAGCGGGCTTGATTTGTTTGCTTATCGTTTCGATGGATATTGGAAGGATGTTGGCACTGAAGAAAGCCTTTGGCAAGCAAATATGGATTTGCTTGACGATATGCATCTTGGGCTTGAAGGCTGGCATATTTTGTCTCGTAGTGGCGGACGTGCGCCGCATTATGTAGCACCTTCCGGCAGTATAAAAAATACCATAGTTACCGAAGGCTGCGAGATATACGGCAGTGTAGAAAACAGCGTACTTTCCGGCGGTGTAATTGTAGAAGAAGGTGCAGTAGTACGAGACTGCGTAATAATGGCAGGCTCACGTATTGGCAAAAACGCGGTAGTCAACTATGCAATTTTAGATGAAAACACAGTAGTTGGCGATAATGCCGCCTTAGGGCTTGCGCGGGGATATGGGGGCAAGCTTATGGTTGTCCCTCGTAACTCTGAAATAGCTGGTTTCGGCCTTAGGGTCAATGCAAAAAAGGAGGAAGTGTAAATGATTACAGGTTTATGCTTATCTGATCCTCATCCTGATTATATCAGTGATGGCAGTGCTACGCGCACACTATCTGCCACACGCTTTGCCGGCAGATATCGCGTTGTAGATTTTATGCTTTCTAATATGGTAAACTCAGGCATAGTTAACATAGGCATGATTTTAAACAGCCATTACCAATCTTTAACAGATCATATTGGTACTGGCAAAGAGTGGGATTTAGCCCGCAAAAGTGGCGGTGTAAAATACTTCCCTCCTTATTTGACAGACGAAAGACAAAGTGTAAACAACGAAATGGACGGTCCGCTTTACCGCGCTGCACAGGCGCTTGCTGATTCGCGAACTCAGTATATTGTGCTTGCAGACAGCGGAATTGTATATAATATGGATTACCGCCGCGCTATTGAAACACATATAGATACCGGTGCAGATGTAACAGCGGTTTACACAAAAAAAATAGTAGGTGCCGACACCACTCAAAATACGGCTGCATTCAGAATTTCTGAAGATAATCGTATCACTAGTATTCGCGCGGCTAAAGCAGTTGCCACACAGCAGGATGTTTCTTTAGGAGTATACGTAATGCAAAAAAGTGTGTTTTTGCAACTAATTTCCGGAGAAAAAAATTGCGGTATGCTCCGTTTTTCAAAAGAAATATTGGCCAGCTCTCTTAGACGCTTAAAAGTAATGCCTTACGAGTACACAGGATATTCTGCAAGAATTTGTTCCGTAGATACATTTTTCAGATATAACATGGATATGTTAGATACGGAGAAACGCAAAGCCTTGTTCCAAGTTGAAGGTCGCCGTATTTACACAAGCCGACACGACACTTTACCAACAAAATATGGACGTGATGCCGAAATTAAAAACTGCATTATTGCAGATGGCTGTCAGATAGAAGGCACAGTAATAAACTCTGTAATTTGCAGAAACGTGCGTGTAGGCCCTGGTGCAATTGTAAAAAACTGCATCATTCAAAGTGGTACAATAGAAAAAGATGCACAACTTGAGTGGATAGTTGCCGACAGAGGCATTTTTATATCAGAAGGCCGCAAGTTAATAAGCACTGACACATATCCGATGTATATCGGAAGGAATCAAATAATATAAAGACGAAAGGGGCAAATAAAATGAAATCAGCGGTTAAAATTCTTTTTACGGTATCCGAGGCAGTTCCGTTTCACACCACAGGCGGAATGGGCCAGGTATCAGGGGCTTTAACAAGGGCTTTAAAAAAGTTACATCCAAGGAAGTACGATGTTCGTATGGTTATGCCTTTATACGCCTCGTTTAGAGAGCAGTATGCATCCGAGTTAAAATTTATTGGCGAAACCACGGTACAGCTTGCATGGCGCGAGCAATATTGCGGGATATTTGAATATAAACACGGCAATGTTATTTGCTATTTTATAGATAATTTGCACTACTTTGATCGCCCATGTGCCTATGGGCATCATGATGATGGGGAAAGATTTGCTTTCTTCTCTAAAGCTGTTTATTCCGTAATAGAGATGGCTAATTTTACTCCAGATGTTATCCACGCACATGATTGGCAATCGGCACTTGTACCTATTTATGCAAAAACCCGATTTGCAGACCGCTATCCTGATGTTAGGACTGTATTCACAATTCACAACTTAGAATATCAAGGCAAATTTTCTAAGGATATTTTATTTGACGTATTTGATCTACGAGAAGAAGAAGCACAAATTGTAGAATACGATAATTGCATAAATTTAATAAAGGGAGCAATCATTTGTTCAGATAAAATAACCACAGTTAGCCCAACATATGCAGAAGAAATCCAAAATGGCGGTGGTTTTGGTTTAGAAGCAATTTTACGAGAAAACACCTTTAAACTTTCTGGCATAATTAATGGGATAGATTATGAAGTATATAATCCAGAAACAGACCCTTTGATTGAGAAAAATTATAATGCAGATGCTTTGGAAGGAAAAATGGCCAATAAAATGAAGTTACAAACTTTATTTGGGCTTCCAAAATCTCCGCAGTCAATGTTAATTTGCGTTGTGTCTCGGCTGGTTTCCCACAAGGGAATGGATTTGATTACACATCGAATGAATGAGCTTTTGAACTTAGACATTCAGTTTTTACTTTTGGGTACAGGAGACCATGCTTACGAGTTGTTTTTTACTGAAAAAGCACTCGAATACCCTGATAAGGTAGCGGTGAATCTTACATTTAACCCAGAACTTGCAGCAATGGTTTATGCCGGCGCAGATGTTGTGCTTATGCCATCCCATAGCGAACCTTGCGGGCTAGTGCAGATGATTGCTTGCCGTTACGGCACAGTTCCTATTGTGCGTAAAATTGGCGGTTTAAGCGATACCATACGAGATTGCCGTGCAGGAGATGGCAATGGTTTTGTCTTTGACGAATATAACGCCGATCTTTTGCTTGACACAATAGTTCAAGCTTTAGAGTTGTACAAATATCGCGAAGAAGATTGGCAAAACTTAATGCAACAAGCCATGAACAGTGATTTCAGCTGGGGCATATCTGCAAAAGCCTATGGCGCAATCTACGAAGGGTTAAGGCGAGCATAAATGTATTTTTTTGACCCTTTTGACACATATTTTAAAAACCCAAACGGTGCGATTGAAGCCCCTGCTGTGATAAAACTACGCATAAAGCTTAAACGCGGAGAGACAACAAAGACGTGGGTAAATTGCTACAAAGATGGCGACGAGGTCAAAAAAATATCTATGATGTTTGAACATGTAGTTGGTGACTATAACGTTTACGCTTGCGAACTAAATTTTGATACGCCTGGTTTGTATTGGTACTCTTTCCAAATTGAAACAAGTGGCAGGGTTGTGAGAATTCCAGAGCATGGCGAAGGTTTTCAAATTACAGCTTATAGCAAGCAAAACTCATCAGATTGGATTGCCGGCGGTGTAATATATCACATATTTGTGGATCGTTTTTACAAAGGCAGTGACACATACCAAAAACCGAATGCTGTTTACCGCGATGATTGGGGTGGCGTACCGTCTTATATGCCGGATGCAGAGGGCATTGTTCATAACAATGATTTTTTTGGCGGAAATTTGCAAGGAATAGAAGAAAAATTGCCATACCTAAAAAAATTAGGCGTAACTTGCATTTATTTAAGCCCTATTTTTGAAGCGGCTTCAAATCACAAATATGACACAGGGGACTTTCTTAAAATTGACTCCGGCTTTGGCGGCGATAAAGCCTTTGAACAGCTGTGCGAAAAAGCCAAGAAGCAAGGTATGAATATCATCTTGGATGGTGTGTTTAACCATGTTGGTGCAGATAGTCTGTACTTTAACAAATATGGCAGCTACGATAGCTTGGGAGCATATCAAAGCAAGGATTCCCCTTATTACAAATGGTTTAATTTTCAAGAATGGCCGCACAAATACGATGCCTGGTGGGGCATAAAACTTTTACCTGCCATCAACGAGCAAAATGAAGCTTACCAAAATTTTATCTGTGGCGAGAACGGAGTTATAGCTCATTGGACAAAAAAAGGTGTAGCCGGTTGGCGTTTAGATGTTGTGGACGAGTTACCTGACACATTTTTAGATTTGCTTTGTCAATCCATTAAACGAGAAAATGCAAATGCCTACCTGGTAGGTGAAGTGTGGGAAGATGCCTCTAACAAAGTGGCGTATAGTAAAAGGCGTCGCTACTTCCAAGGCGGGCAGTTGGATAGTGTAACAAACTATCCCTTAAAAGATGCCATTGTCGCATTTATAAAAGAAGGCGATGCACCTCGCCTGGCAACAGTTATGAATAGTCTGTATCAAAACTATCCACCTCATATCCTTCACTCTTTGATGAATATTTTAGGGACTCACGATACTATGCGAATATTAACTGTTTTAGGGGGCAATAATTTTCCCAATACAAAACAGGAAATGGAGCATTATCGCTTAAACGAAGCACAACTTATAAATGCAAAGAAAAAATTAAAACTTGCAGTTGCTCTGCAATTTACCCTTCCTGGCGTTCCTTGTGTTTATTACGGGGATGAAGCAGGTATGGAAGGTGGCGCAGATCCATTTTGCCGCATATGCTATCCTTGGGGTGATGAGGACAAAACGCTTGTTGAATGGTACTCTACACTCGCTAATTTACGTGTGGAGCAAATTGCTCTAACAAATGGCGAATATGAGTTAAGGCAGGCCGATGAAAACGTATTTGCATTCACACGAGGAAATGGTAAAGAACAAATTTTGGTTGTTGTAAACAATTCTGAGCAAAAAATTTGCTTTGACGATACTAGCTTCAACTATAATATTCTGATAAACTTGCGTTGTGATAAGCTAATAATAAAAGCCGGTGAAGTTGCTGTTTTTGGTAAATCATAACCCAAAGAAAAGGAAATTTAAATTATGAATTTATTAGACAGAAATGTATTTTCGCTACTTTTTACTGAAAAGTTAGAAGTTGCTAGAGGTGTTTCAGCGGAAGAGGCTACAGTGGAGGACTGCTATGTTGCACTCTCCTACATGATACGTGATCAGATTATGAAACGTTGGACACAAACCTCCCGTTCTTATGTGAAGGAAAATAAAAAAGAAGTGTTTTACCTCTCTTTGGAATTTTTGTTGGGCAAAATGTTAGAAAGTAACATACTTTCTCTTGGCTTACGCGATGTATGTGAAGAGACTTTGCAAAAATTTGGATTCAACTTAAATAGAGTTTGCGAAGTAGAGCTTGATCCAGGGCTTGGTAATGGAGGTTTAGGGCGGCTTGCAGCTTGCTTTATGGATTCTCTTGCCTATTTAGGTTTGCCTGGACATGGTTGCAGTATTCGTTACAAATATGGCTTGTTTGAGCAAAAAATTATTGATGGCTACCAGGTAGAACTGCCAGATAACTGGCTGCGCAACGAAGCTGTATGGGAAGTGAAAAAGCCTAAAAATCATGTTTTTGTTAAATTTTTTGGCAATATCCGGGAAGAAATTGTAGGCGGAAAGCACTACTTTTATCATGAAAATTTTGAACCTGTTATTGCTATGCCTTACGATGTTCCCTTGGTTGGACACGAAAGCGGAACGGTTAATACCCTGCGCTTATGGAGTGCCGAATCTATTCACCAATTCGACTTTAGCTCTTTCTCCAGTGGGGATCATATAGATGCGATATCTCGCAAATACTCTGCTGAAGCCATTTCTGAAGTGCTGTATCCTGATGATTCTAACTATGAAAATAGGATGCTTAGATTAAAACAGCAGTACTTTTTTGTGTCTGCCAGTGTACAAAGTATAATATTGCATCACAAAAAACATCACAGGGATATACACTTGTTGCCTGATTACGTAGCAATTCATATAAACGATACACATCCTGCCGTTGCTGTGCCAGAGCTTATGCGTATATTAATGGATGAGGAGCATCTTGGTTGGGATGAGGCCTGGGACATCACTGTGCGAACCATCTCTTATACAAATCATACGCTATTGCCGGAAGCCTTGGAACGCTGGCCAGAGGATGTTTTTGCCAGGCTTTTACCGCGAATTCACATGATTGTTTGCGAAATTAATGAGCGTTTTTGCCGTATGTTATTTGAAAAACTTGATGGCGATTTAGATCGCATTTCTCAAATGGCGATTGTGGCAAATGGTGAAATTTCTATGGCATACTTAGCAATTGTAGGTAGCCATGCTACCAACGGCGTTGCGCAGGTACACAGCGATTTGCTTAAAAGTGATTTGTTTTCCAATTTCTATAAAATTTATCCGGAGCGTTTTCACAATAAAACTAATGGAATAGCGCATCGTAGATGGGTACACAAGGCAAATCCGGATTTGTCTGCGCTTATCGCTGGTGCTATTGGCTCTGATTGGGTAAGTAATCCGCTTAAGTTGGCTGAACTTGACAGAAATGGTGCTGTACGAGATAAAACCTTTCTTGCAAAGTTAGGACAAATAAAACGTGCAAACAAAATTCAACTTGCAGATATTATTTTACAGAGTAATGGTATTATGATTGATCCTGATTCAATTTTTGATGTTCAGGTGAAGCGGATACACGCCTACAAACGGCAGTTACTTTTATTGCTGCATATAATGGATAATTACTACAGAATTTTGGACAATCCTAACATAGAGATTGTTCCGCGTACGTATATAATGGCGGGCAAGGCTGCGCCCGGTTATCATTTTGCTAAAGAAACAATCAAGCTTGTTTCTGTGGTAGCAAATATTATTAACAATAATCCAAAAGTACGCGACTTAATCAAAGTTGTCTTTTTAGAAAATTACCGCGTATCTTTGGCGGAGTATATTTTCCCTGCAGCGGATTTAAGTGAGCAAATTTCTACAGCCGGCATGGAAGCTTCTGGTACAGGAAATATGAAATTTATGATGAACGGTGCTATTACTATAGGCACGTACGATGGCGCAAATATAGAAATTTTTGAAGCAGTAGGCAAGGGCAATTATATTCCCTTCGGTTTAACTGTTCCTGAAGTTTCGGCTTTACGCAATAGTGGAAGTTACAATAGTAAGGAATTATTAAGAGGGCATGCTCGTTTGCACCGTGTCGTATATAATTTAATTAACCGCAGTGCTAAGACAGGCGGGCATATAGAGTTTCCGCATGTATATGGCAATTTGATTGATGGCAACGATCCATTCCTTGTTTTGCAGGATTTTGATGATTATACAGAGGCTCAAAAAAAGGTGGATTTACTTTACAAGGATACAAATGAATGGTTGCGTATATCTGCAACTAATATTGCACATTCTGGAAGGTTTGCCAGTGATGAGACTATTAAGAAATATGCTAGTGAAATTTGGAAGGTTTAGATTTAATAAAAAAGGCAGAGGTTGGATAATTAATCCAACCTCTGCCTTAACTTCGCAACCTGTAACCTATGCCAATTTTTGCCGAATATCGGAGGGAATAGTAATCATTCCTAATTCGCTAATCACACAATTACCTGAATCTGTGCATTTATTTTATCTCAAACGGGCACAGCTACCCTCACTTTCTGTTTAACCTCTGTTGATGATTTGGTCATAAGCTTTTTGTTCCCATACTTATCACCACCAGCACGACTTTGATTTTCTACGCTTCTTCTAAGATCTGTCCTGAATAAAAATGCTTTACACTGTGTTCATATCTAACTACCGCCCTGGGTGCATTGACTCGGCTAAAATTTAGGCTGTACAATCCTAATGTTGCCAAGGCCATAATCCCAATTACAATTAAAACATACCGGCTTGCTTTAATCACGAAGCGTTTCATAGTCCCTTTACCCCTACCTATAAATTCCATTCTTCAAGATCGAAATTATATCTTCAGCCTCTACCAAATAGTTTTCCATCTGTGCGGCCATAAGCTCTGGGTCGTTATGATATTTTTGATAATACCTAGCCCAGCTCGCCTCTAAAGTTAAGCTTGCATAATCCATTACTTTAAAAATGTCCATTCCTTCTCTAAAGCTAGATGTATCTAGGTTTTCAAACAGGCCTGCCATTTTTTTATTCATGCTTTGCAAAGTTTGCGCCTCTGCCAATGCTTTGCGCAGGATGTTTTTTTCCTTCTCTTCTGCATATAAAACCCGATTGATGAGGGTTAGAAATTCAGGGTTTTGCTTGCCAAACTCCATTTTTATATGCAGGCTTCGCAAAATTCGTTCAAAAATGTCCGAACTGCTGAAGTCTATCCTATCAACCATATAGCTGGCGTACTGTTCCAACACATAAAGCTGGCATTCTTCGTACAGTTTCTCCTTGTTGGTAAAATGGTGGAACAGCAAGCCCTTTGATACCTTTGCATTTTTTACAATTTCGTTGGTAGAGGCAGCCTGATAGCCAACTTGGCCAAATTCAGATATGGCAGCTCTTAAAATATCTTCCCTATGTGCCAAGCTATTAACGCTCATCTATTACCCTCACCCCATCCCTAATATCTTGATTATTTGCATCGTTTATTACAAAATCCCCCGGAGAAAGCCCTTCTAGGATTACAGTATCTGTTCTAAGCACCATGCCTGTTTTCACCGGCATTGCACGAACTTCGCCCCCTTGTACTTGCCACACCATGTATTGGCCGCTATCTCTAAAAATTGCTGTGCGCGGCACTATAAGTTGGTTCTCTTCTCTAAATACGTAGAAAGTTGCATCTACGGCGTAGCCAATTCCAAGGTTTACACCTACTGGGAGGTTCGGCTGTATTGTTACGGTTACTTTACGCTCTTCTACCCCTAGGGCTGTAAAGCGTACCACAGCTGTATCTCCTATGGCTACAATACGACCGTCAAATTCAATATCCGTTGTACGCTGGCGCAATGTTAGCCCTACAATGTCCCCCACCTGCACTATGCCTATATCTTGGGTAGAGACATATACTTCAATGTACATATTGCCCGGCACTGTAATTTCTGCTATAGGTTGAGCCGCGCTTACTACATTAGTGTTTTGAGCATGAAGGGTAGTGATTATGCCGCTTGTGGGGGCATGTATCACAGCGTTTTCAATCTGACGCTCTATTTGAGCAATGGTGACGCGTTCTATTTCTATCATGGCGTTTATTTGAGCGGCAGATTGGGTAACTAAATCTTGTCCTAGTTGCTGATTTATTCCGGCGATTCTTGCGTTTATTGCTGTGCGCACACCAGCAAAGTACTCTGCGTTATCACGCATGTTACCGGATGCTATTATCGTAAGCTCGTGCTGGCTGGTTTCTAGTGCGGTTTCTGCACGTGTTAAGTTTGATTGAGCAGTCTCCAGTTCGGCAAGCGTGGCTACGCCGCTATTATGCAAAGCTTCGATGCGTTGAAAATTTTCTCTTACTACATTTACTTCCATTTGGTTTTGCTCTATTAAAACGTTTTGCAGACGGGTTTGCTCGGCTATTACTTCGTTTTGATCGGCAATTGTTTGTCGAGTGTTTGACGCCTGGGCGTTTAGTGCCTGAAGCTCCCCTTGCAGGGCATTTCTGGTGGCTTGCAAGTCTTGTCTTATGCGGGCTTGCTCTACATCTAAGTTGGCGCGTTGTGCTTCTAGCCCTGCTATTCCGCTTTCTACTTGGGCTAGCTGTAAGTGTAGGCTTGTGTCGTCTATGCTTAAAATAGCATCCCCTGCTTGTATTTGTTGTCCTTCCTGCACATAAAGGCCGTTAATCTCTCCCTGTGCCAAAGGGAACACAAGTATTGTGTTTTCTGCAACTACCACACCTTGCTCTGTAAAGCTAAGCTCGGCTACTTGTGGATAAAGCTGTGTCATCCGCACCGGCAGAGGCATCGTCATATAGTAGATGCTTCCTGCTACTACTGCCACAATTACCAGTATAAGCAATGCAATTTTAATTGGCTTTTTCATAATATCCTACTCCCTTTCTTTTAAAACCTCTACCATATCAAACTTCTTAATTTTGCGCTTTGCAGAAAAATTTGAAAGCATAACCGCTATAATACAGCCAAATATCGCCATGACATAAGCCTGGGTTGAAAGCGTGCTAGGCATACTCATCATAGATGTATCTAACATTGCATTAATTGCCCCCATCAGGCCGGATGCTAGAGGGATGCCCAAGATTATCCCAGCAAAGCTTAGTACCCAATATTCAAAGCGCATTATTTCGCAAACTTCGTCTACGTTTAAACCCAGTACCCTCAAAGTGGCAAACTCTCGTTGCCGCTCCGATAATGAAATAGTTGCAGTGTTGTAAATTATGGCAAAGGCCACGGCTACGCCCATTAAGAACATTGCGGTGTACATTATTTCAAAAGGCGCCATCATGTCTTTATATTGTTGCAGGGTAGCGTCTTTAGAGTCTATTGTGGCTACTACCGGGCTTTCTTTGAAGAAGTCTGTCACATATGCCAAGTCGTCGGTATTGAATATGATTGCCGAGGCCACTGGCGGATGTTCTACTAAAGAGGCCAGGGCATTAAGTTCCATAAAAGCGCCGCTGCCTACATTTTGCTCTATCACTCGGGTAATGAGCACCGGTATATCGTCTGCACTAAGATGAGTACTGATGTAGACAATATCCCCAGGCCGTGCCAGAAGCTGATCCGCCAGGCCATTTGTAATAATCAGCCCATATGTGGGCGGCGGATGTGCCACTCGCCGGTTGCTGTCAAAAACCCTTAGCAATTCTCCATCGGCAGGTATACCTGTAATTAATGTACCTTCCCGCAAATGTCTATTTGCCAGCGTTACAGGAAGCTCCCAAATGCCCTCTGCTTGGGTTACATGCTGTACTGCAAAGGCAGAATCCACAGCCTGATCGTAGGCTAAAGGCTGGTTTAGCGTAAGGCGGACGTTATACATACGCACATCTTCAAATTGCGAGTAAAGCAGGGTATCTATCATCCCGCCTATATCCCCAAATACGCTTAGCAGGGCAAAAGAGAATGTAACCCCCAAGACTATAAATACCGAGCGCAAAGGATTTCGCTCTATACCCCGTAAGGCCATTTGCCCCCGGGAGTTTAAAATATACTTAAGCCCTTTAAGTTTACCCACCACATCGTATTTTACAGGTTTGGGAGCCTCTGGCCGCATAGCCTCTGAAGGCGTAAGATTAAGTGCCTTTGTTGCCCCCATGATAGAGCCTATAAGCCCCCCAGCTAAGGCTAAGCTCATACAAATTACAAAGTATGTTAGGCTAACGGGTTGCTGCTCCAGCGCAGGCATTGTGTAAAATTCCAAAAACATCTCCAGATAAAAGCCTGCCATAGCCGCGCCGTACATAAAACCTAATAAGCCGCCAATAAGCCCCGTTATGCCTCCGTAAGCCATGTAATGAAAAAGCAAATCTCTGTTAGAGTAGCCGAAGGCCTTTAACGTACCAATCTGTGTGCGTTCCTGCTCTATAATGCGTTTTAGCATAAGATAAAGCACCACTACCGCCATGCCCACAAATACGAAGGGCATAGATTGTGCGGCAGATTGCATACCGGTAATTTGCATTTCTAAAAATGCATAACTTAACAGATCGCTGCGCGCTAACAAGTTGATTAATCCGTAAGGATTTAGCGCATCTTGTAAAGCCGCTTGTACATCTTCAAATACATATCCGTATTCCAGTGTGAAAAGCACCTCATTGGCAATGCCTACTCTGCCTGTAAGGGCGTTCATGCTTTCTTCTGTGATGTATGCCAGGCCAAAGCCAGTGTTATCCGGCAGCATATCAGTACCGCCTCTGGCAACGTAGATATGCTCTGGGCTTAGTAATCTGCCTGTTACCTCGTAGTCAAAAGCCCTGCCCTGGGCAAATATGGTGATTACATCTCCAGCTTCTAGGTTGTGGGTTCGTGCAAACATATAGCTTAGGGCAATATCATTTTGCAGTTCAGGCCTTGTACCCATTATATGAAAATCGTTAATACCGCCTTCTCCTACAAAGGACATGGTTCTTAAAGTTATTATTGCATCGCTGCCCTCTACTTCGGCCCTAATCTCGGTAACGGTGCGGTGAGATACATCTAAAATCCCCGGGATGTTTTGCAGCCTATCCACCTCGCTTATAGGGATAGCCGCTACCTGTGCCTGAACATCTGCCAGCCTATACTCATCTTGGAAAGATTCTTGAGCAGTGATTAATCCATCAACTGCAGTACCCATAGCGGTAAGCATCATTGTTCCAATCATGATTAAAAATATACAGGCTAAGTAGGCTTTTTTGTGCCGCCACATAGATCTGTAGGCTTTTTTAAATAGCATTTATCCGCCCCCTTACCAAGACACATCTTCCGGTGCGATCGGATTATCGTTCACTGTGATTTTATCTATCAAGCCGTCTTTCACATAAAACACCCTGTCTGCCATTTGCCCTATAGATGCATTGTGAGTGATTATGATGACAGTTTTGTTGTATTGTTTATTAAAATCTTTCAAAATGCGTAAAACTTGTATGCCTGTAGAAAAGTCTAGCGCGCCTGTCGGCTCGTCACAAAGTAAGATTTGAGGATTTTTGCTGACAGCCCTTGCTATGGCTACGCGTTGTTGCTGTCCTCCAGAAAGTTGGGTAGGAAAATTGCTTGCCCTGTCTGTTAAATCTACTGCTTTAAGCAGTTCGTCTGGCGGAATGGGGTTGTTGCTCATTTCTGATGCCAGGATTATATTTTCTCTTGCAGTTAGATTTGGGATTAGGTTGTAAAATTGGAACACGAATCCTACCGCATGGCGTCTGTAGGCTGTAAGCTCTTTATCTGAGGCCTTGCCTATGTCCTTGTTTTCAAAATGGATTTCACCTTTTGTGGCTTTATCTATGCCGCCTATGATGTTAAGCAGCGTACTTTTTCCAGATCCGCTGGGGCCTAATACTACTATAAACTCCCCGCCGTAGATGTCTAAATCTACACCACGCAGGGCGTGTACTGTTATTTCTCCCATTACATATTCTTTTGTTACGCCTCGTACTTGCATTATTGTCTCTTTCATATGCACCTCCAATCAGTCGGCTTTAGCCTAGTTGAACTTAGGTTTCGGTTTGCGACGTCTTTTGGTCGCAAACTGAAATCTTAGTGAAACTTGGATAAAACGATCTGACTTCCTAACTGACCACTTGGTCAATTGCTATTATGCCATACATTGACCAAGTGGTCAATAGTTTTTTTACACATATCTATGGAAATTTTCCTAGGACCGTTCCACTTACAATCGCCGTGCCAATCGAATATACTTACGACAAATATAAAACGAGGAGGAAACAAAATGCAAAACAAGTTAGTAGTAGACAAGGAATTTAAGCAGCTTATCCCACCGCTTTTAGAGGATGAGTATCAGCAGTTGGAACAAAACATACTTGCTAAAGGTAAATGCCTAAACCCAGTCATCCTATGGAGCGGGATAATTGTGGATGGCCACAACTGCTTCTACATATGTATGGAGCATTGAACTGTTGGCTGTGACTAAGGTGGTGAGGATGATTGATGTTGGCGGTGGTGAGGATTTGTATGGAGTTAGGGAGTATGGTGAGGTGCTTAAGCGGGTTGAGAAGGTGGAAGGGGTTTGTCGGGTTGTGGGTTTGGTGAAAGAGCGCGGAGAGGTTCGTTTTGTGGGGATTGAGGGGAGTTTAGGAAAGTGGTTGGGGGTATTTGAGAGTTGTGTTGCGGCTTGACGCGAGCTGGCTTTGTACTTTTACGGTATACGTTATTCTTACAATAGACTTCTTCTGAAATTGAATTTAGCGCACGAGAAAACGCATAGGTGCCTGAGATTTTTCGCGCGCTAGTGATTTCAGAAGAAGCCTAATAGTATAATGGTATAGTTTAAATATGATGGAGAAAGCTATTAAGAATTAAGGCTAACAAATTTAAGGCTATGTTTTTGTGGTGAAAATATTTTATCATTTTGAAGTCTTGATTTCTCTTTTTGTAAGATCACATCATTGTAGCGTATCCGCTTCAGAAACATTTAATTCGAACGATGAAATATGTCGATTTTTAGAATCGTATCAAAAGCTACAACAAAGGCTCACGGAGCAAAAAGCAGCCAAAAGTCTTACAAAGAATGTTTGACGAAACGTCCCCTTTATGTTATAGTTTAACGTGTTTTAATAAACAAATTTGAGTCGAAAATTAGCATAAATTTGTTTGTAACCTGTGAATGAGTTTAATTTTAGCAAATAACTAATATTCAAATAATTTCTGTAATAAAATTGTAAGGTTAAGGTTGGTGTATAGTAAACTATGTTCCGTGATTATAACAATGCATTTCCTCAATCAGATATTGCGATGAGGCACCTTTCTTTAGTTCGTATGTTCCCATCAGTATATTTGAAGGATACATTGGAAAATAACAAAATTCGTGAAACAATAAATTGTGAAATGACAAAAAGGAATTGTACATATCTGGCTTACGGACGACCCGGCTTTTATAAGAAACCAACAGTGATGTTCGATGATACCAAAGATGAAAATAGACTCTCGTTTAGTCAAGTATGCCTTCTTATTAACAGTGAAAATATAGGGAAATTTGAATCATACTTTTTTGACACAGGTGCGTTCTTTGATGGTGTTTACCAAAAAGAAGGATTTTTAACAAAATTTGACAATAATCCAGGGCATGAAAGTATTAGTATTTTCAAAATTGGTAATAGTATGGATGACATAATGAGCTACATCTGCATATTATACAGCAATATGAGGGATTACTATGAGGGTAACTTAAAAGTCGACATTGATTCTGATTGCTGTTTGCTTCAAGAAATTGTATCTTTAGCAAAAAACACGGGAAATAAATTCGTTGACATTTGGGGTATTAAAGGTGATCTGTGGCATAAAAGTGTAGAAATACAGGCGTTAGAGGCCTTACAAGTTGAAGGAGTTGTTGAAGCAATGATTGTAAGCGATGACTATCGCGACCAACTCAGTCAAGGTAGTGATAAGGTCTTTGCCATGGCAAAAAGAATGAATATAAAGGTCATTGAGGTAGAAAGTCACAAGTTGGTTCGTAGAAGGTCATTTGCCAAGGCGTTAAGGTCTGCCGTTAGAAAATATTATAACAAAAAAGGAGTCCTATAATGAATGACGCGTGCAGTAATGCAATCTATCGTTTAGCAGGTTATCTAAAAATAGAACCTTTTCGGGATATGCATTATGGTATACTTGTCTTTCAGCTTGATGATAAGTATTATATCCAAGATTCAACAGATGATAAAACGGTTTCAGAATTTGAAGAAATATCTGTGAGAACAGATCAAATTTGCAATATTGATGATGTAAGATCTTTTCATGACGCCAACGCAAGGAAAAGGCTTTCGGTTGGAGATGAACTTCTTCATGTTTATATACACAAAGAGGACGTAGTAGTAGTAGGTAGACTTGATCATGTTAGTGAATACGTTGAAAGAGCCCGCTTAGAACACAGGCGTGATGCAATAACGATTTCTCCTCAGCTTGGTGGTTCAAGACAAGAAGATGGTTACAGCAATCCAGCCGCCGCCTTTGACAATATATTATCAACTCATTACCCACTAAGAATATTTGATCAAGAATTAATTAAGTGCATCACATAATTCTCAAAATTGTGCATTAATAAGCTTTTTTACCCCACGTATCCTTTTGCTAAGAGCTGATGTTGCAAGGAGGCGGTATTGTGTCAGTTGACTTTCGTGTAGATAATAATGTTTATATGATGGTAATGACCAAAAAAGAAGATTTACTAGAGTATAGTAAACACGATGTTTCTGTAAACGAAGAATATACGACATTTGGATATTTTGATTTCGTTCACTTTCAAAAAATCAACTCAATAGACGAAATGTTAAAAGTGCCAGGGCACTTTGAAGGCAGTATACCAGAAGGAGATGCCCTAGTTCATAATTTTTCGCTTTTTACAGTTGATGATAATGATCCCTTTTTAAAAGCTGACGGAGCAGAGAGCTTTGAAGAGAGTTTTTTAAAACAAAACATTACAATGATAAGTATGATAAAGCTTGATCCCAGAGTGATTACTAACAGATACAAGGAGGTAGCAGGTTGCCAAAGTGATTGTCTTGGTAAGGCTACAGGCTTGGATGTGTTAGTTGAAGCCAAGAAAGCAATAATGTGTGGAATTCGAACCAAATTCCCTGAGCAGCACCTAGGGATTAAAGTGTTTTTTTCGTTAAGTACATATGACCTTGTAGTTTTTTTGAGTACCGACGATCCCAATGTGACATCAAAAGCTATGTTGCATATAAAGGCATCCTTTCCAGCATTAAGTTTTTCGACATCATTCTTTATTTTTAATTATAGTAACAAATTGGACTGGGAAGATTTTAAAAAAACATATAAACCTCGTTTTGAACCCCACAAAACAGGCCTTCGCATTCGGGCTGCTTTGCGTGAGTACATTTGTGCCAACGATTTCAAAACATCAGTAATAAAAGGTCTTGGCAAAAGTAATGATACTGCAGAACTGAATTCAATTGTTGGATATGTCCCAGGCGACGAGGATGTTGCCATTGCTATAGAAAGCATAGATTCTTTTAGTGTGTTATCACTATACCATCCGAATAATCCAAACAACCTTATAAAACTAAAACTCGATTTTGGAAGCCGCTCTGTTGTGGTTAATGATTGTATAAGACGACTTCATAGTACATTTGGATATTTCAATTTTCCAGAAATCAATGAAACAGGTCAAAATTGTGCACAGCAGGGGTTTATCTGGTTGGAAAAAGAAGACAAGGAAAAACGGTTTACCTTTTTGCGCTCTTTCTATGGAATTGTAAGCGAAAAATATGGTGAAGAAAGAGAAATCATCCCTGAAAGGGCAAAATATCACGTCGAAAATATTCTTGCTAATTGTCTACATTTAGCAGGTCTTAGTAATCATCAGGGTACCGCCTTTAGCTTTCTCAAGCTATTGAAAACAGGGCTTGAGCATCATAGGTTATATCATAATAAGCATGAAAGCGTGGGAAACGAGAAAAATTCTGATGCCGGCCCCTTTGTTTATTTTGCCATTGATTTAGCAGCTGCACTAAACAGTATAACGAGCTCAGAAAGTGTTTACATGAATAAAATTGTGGACTTATACCCTATGAACTCATATGCTAAATTGCTTTCAGCATTCCGAAATATTTTGGGTGATATATATAGCATTTTACCTCTCAAAATAGAGGATGATAAGCCCACTTTGCTTCCATTTTTAACAATCGGCAGAGTCATAAAAACTAGATGTAATCAATACTTCAATCTATCAGACTCTTATCATAGGGATGCAAGGCTTGTTTCTCTACACATGCCACTTCCATCATATTTTGATTTGGAAAAGTCTTATTGCGAAGTACTTCATGAAGTTGCGCACCTGCAGTATAATACTGAAGATAATGCTGCGAATGAAACGTTGCGTGACACTGTCCTACAGTATATTTCTTTGCTTATAGCTTCCAATCTGATTAACAGTAGCCTTCCTACTAAATACACAGACATTTTTGAAAAACTTAGCAACACAAGTGCTATCATTGATCTGAACAACGATATCCAATGTAGTGGTGTTCGAGTTAGAGCGGCTGAATATATATCTAAGCTCAACAGCGCATTAATGTGTATTAAAAACGATATTTTCGAGCTATTGGAAAATGTTCATGCGAAAGATTCAGAGTTAATTTCTTTGATGCATCAAGGAATGTTCGAATTAATAAACACTTTACGTCACAGCCTTATTGAAGCGCGTACTGATGTTATGATGATTGAAATGTTGGGAGATAACTTTGGGCTTTGTAACTATCTAAGCATATGGGATAAACACTTTTCCGCATACGATAGTGACAGGTTAAACAATGCTAGGCACAATGCAAGTTTCATTTATCGCTGCTGTTTTGTTTTGGCTTACTTTGAGGATACAGGTTCTTTCACTTTGGATGGTACAAAACCTCCTGAAGTTAGTATTAACGGAAGGTCATTTGAATATTTAATTGAGTGCTATAAAGGTATCAGACTGCTAGCTCCATACTTTATTGAGTATATCAGATTCATGAGAAATCTACCAAACAGACAGAATCGTGATTTGAGTCAACTGCTAAAAGAGGTTTGGTCTAAACGCGTCACTAATGCGCCTAGACTCCTTGAATCCTTTGAAATCAATGGACAAATTGAGTTCTATATCAATCATTGGTTTGCTGATCTAGCAGAAACCGAAAAACTCTTGGATTTAAAAGCTAGTAAATAATCAGTTTTATATTCTCATACCTTACATAGTTTTATTTTATGACAAATGGCTCCAAACCCTATGCCACTTCTGTGTCTTGATAAATTTATCATGCATTATAGTTTCAATAACTGCTTTTTTAAAATAGACTTCTTCTGAAATTGAACTTAGCGCACGAGAAAACCTGGGATTTTTCGTGCGCTAGTGATTTCAGAAGAAGTCTATTGTTGAATCCATAATATGATTCCTCCTATGTTTTTTATGTAATCATAACACACAAAACATGACATCAGTGGGCCATGTTTTAAACAAGGAGGATAAAATAATTATAATTGCTTTACTCAAATACAATCTCTCTGCCCTGCGCAGAGGAATCATATAGGCCCTGCATAATCTTAGCAGTAATAACCACCGTGTCAATATGACTAGGCAATTTTTCTCCGCTTTGTGTACACTTCAAGAAACTGTCAATTTCATTTTGGAACATAGGCTTAGATTCAAATCTAGGGGTTCCTTGCACTAGCATTCCGTCTTTTGTGCTGTAAACGGTAAAATCTCCACCGTATTGCAGACGAATACCTGCTTTGCTTCCTATAAAATCTATATACATACCACGCTCGCCAATATTTTGAGCCCATGCACCATTTATAGTAATAGTTGGGCCTTCTGTACGAATTAATCCGGTGATAAAATCCTCTACATCGTAAACGCCATCGTATTTAGGAGGGCCTGCCCACATTGTATCATAAACATATTCTTTCATATTAACGCCTAATACCTGATGCGCTTGGCCACTTACGGTTTTTGGGAGCGGGTCACCGCAGCAGTACATGACCAAATCCAGAAAGTGAACGCCCCAGTCAATCAAAACGCCGCCGCCAGCTACAGCGTTAGTGGTAAAATCTCCAAGCCCCGGGATAGAACGATGGGAGCGGAAATCGGCATAAACCTGATATACTTCACCAAGATACCCTGCATCTATGCGATCTTTGATTAAATTTACCGCAGTGTTAAAGCGATTAACCACGCCTATGTTAAGCACTTTGCCTGTTTCGTGCTGAACCTTTTGCATTTCCAAGGCCTCATCAAGTGTACGTGCGGCTGGTTTTTCGCATAAAACATGCTTGCCTGCACGTAAAAAATCTATAGACAAAGTTGTATGCTCTCTGTTTGGCGTACAGATAGATACTGCTGTAACCTCTGGGTCGTTTAATATCTCTTGATGGCTGTAAACTGCCTTACCTACGCCGTATTTTGCTACAGCGGCATCAGCCCGTTCTGGTATGATATCGCAGAAGTATTTAATTTCTCCATACTTGCTGTTCATATAAGCTGGAATATGCTCGTCATTCGCAATTTTTCCGCATCCGATTACTGCTACTTTTATCATATATTATTTAATGCCTCCTTCGTCGGCTTTTTATAAGATTGGCATGAAAAATACGCAAGCGCATTTTTCACACTCATTCCCCCGTACCATTTATATAGGTGTTTTGTTCTTCTGTAAGCACGTCTAATCCTAAACCCATCGCTTTCACTTTCATCATGGCTATGTCGTAGTCAACATCTGCCGGTACATTAAAAAGCCCCGGCTCCATATCTTTGCCGTTTAAGGCCAAATGCCTTGCACTCATTGCTTGAAGGGCGAAGCTTAAATCCATAATATCTGCAGGATGGCCATTACCCGCTACTATATTAACCAAGCGGCCATCTGCCATTACGTTGATAATACGGCCATCTGCCAGCTTGTATCCTTCGATAAAAGGCTTGCGTTCTTCTATTGACACTGCCATTTCCCGTAAATCCGGCTTGCTAAACTCTACATCAAAATGGCCAGAATTTGCTACTATGGCGTTGTGCTTCATTTTTTCGTAATGACGCTTTACGATAACGTCTTTGCAGCCTGTTACCGTTACAAAAAGATCTCCTTCTGCGGCGGCATCATCCATATTAAGCACTTCAAAACCTTCCATCGCAGCTTCTAGGGCGCGGTATGGGTTGATTTCCGTAACTATTACCCTTGCGCCCAAGCCTCTTGCGCGCTTTGCTATGCCAGAACCACACCAACCGTAACCTGCCACTACTACAACCTTACCGGATAGCATTAAGTTTGTAGTATACATGATGGCATCCCAAGTACTTTGGCCCGTACCATGGATGTTGTCAAAAAGGTATTTGCTGTAGGCATCATTAACAGCCAACATAGGAAACTTAAGAGATCCCTCCCTCACACGGGCACGCAAACGATGTATGCCTGTAGTAGTTTCTTCGCTGCCGCCAATTAAGTTTTCAGCGTATTCTTTGCACTCTCCATGAAGGAGTGAAACAAAATCCCCGCCATCGTCGATGATTATATGAGGCTTAAATGACAGCGTTTTCTTTAAATGGTCAAAATATTCTCCCTGAGTAGCTCCATGCCAGGCATATACATTTACACCTAGGGAAGCCAGCCCAGCACATACATCATCTTTTGTAGATAATGAGTTAGAGCCAGTAACAGCAACTTCTGCACCGCCAGAACGTAAAACAAGGCCAAGATAGGCAGTTTTTGCTTCTAAATGCACAGAAACAGCTATCCTCAGGCCTTCAAATGGCTTTTCTTTTTTAAATCTTTCCTCTATCTGGCCAAGTACAGGCATAAATTCCTTAACCCATTCAATTTTTTTAAGGCCTATGGGTGCTAAGGATGGATCTCTGATTATACTCACTTCAAAATACCCCCAATTTTATACAAAATCTTTATCAATTGTATACGGAATATCACTGTCTCCGCCTGTTTCTTCTATTACAAAACCCTCGTTTTCAGAAGCAAAACGCCCTTCCAAACTTTCTAACTTTTCTAATAGATTAAACTTTTTGACTAAAACACATACAACAACGGCGATAGTTGCTAAAGCCAAAACAACCATTATCACCGTCATTAGGGGACAACATTTTTTACTATTACACAAAATCCTCTCGCTCCTTTCTCCTAGTAGAGCCTGGTCGCTTGGCGTATTCTATAAAAGCTCTATTTAAAATTTCTTTTT
>Ga0123355_10002292_pt1 | contig 27060 bp, 15 predicted proteins | sample TergutEmb28metaG_3_FD_89872 | JGI IMG/M metagenome (GOLD analysis project Ga0123355, IMG submission 89872) | Embiratermes neotenicus P1 segment gut microbial communities from Petit-Saut dam, French Guiana - Emb289 P1 | ecosystem: Host-associated > Arthropoda: Insects > Digestive system > Gut ... | reverse complement strand
GGCTGTGTAATGCAATTTTGACCTCCTGACGATGAGCACATGTGCTCGAAACATGTAGAGGCATGAAATAAACTTATTGTAAAACAAAAAGTTTGTGCATCAAGTTGGTTAATTACTGAGATAAATATACTGAAATTCACGGTCAGCAAAACGTCAAGAAAAGTACAAAGATGTTTCTTACATACATGTGCTTGCCTAAAGAAGCCGTTTTCTGTGTAAACTCCTTAAATCGTAGATGGACTAGGTTAAGGTACGTTGTTGGCGATACCAGCGAAGTAAAGGCCCACATGGCGAGAAGAGTGTGGAAGATAATCCATTGCTGGGAATAAGAGTACGTGTTAAGTTTAGGGGTTCAGATGAAATATGGGTGTAACCTGTATGGACGAGAGGACACCTTCTAATTTTGAGATATATATTAGGTTTGGACATGCATTTTAGAAAATATTGGAAGATTACCTAGATAAGTTGGGAAGGGTTAGTTCCTCGTCTACAGTAAATATTCCAGTTCTATCCCTTATCATCAGTTTTCATCTCCATTCTTTCTCCTGTTTCAATTATCTTCTTAATAGCTAATAATGTAGGACCTGAGTGTAGAGATTACCTATCCCTGTTCTATTTTACCCACTCTCATTCTAAAAGCCCTTCTTTTTACTTAATAGTAGGAACATCAGTATTTTGTGAAGCAAGAGAGGTCACAAAGTTAACGCACCAATTTTGGTCTTAACCTCCAATCTCAGTGTACGAACTGTTCACGTTAATGCGTCATTTGGGCCATGGGAACATATTCTTTCGTAATATTCCTTTACGTCTGTGAATCTCTTGTGATTTTCTTACACTTGGTTTTTCAATTCCATATTTGGTTTATTATTTCATCTTGAAAAACACTTAATCGAAAAATAGTATATTTATCGTTTTAATATAAGCCGTCCTAACGTACTGAAATGCCAACGACTCATAAGTTTCCACTTAATTCTTAAAATCGGAACACAAACTGTAGTTTGTTTTCTAAAGTTTTTGCTTTGAATACATCAGCGCAACTATTTTAAAGTTCCTTTTGCCAGAACTGGGAAACTTTTAATGTTCGTAAGTTACTTGAAAGCTTAGTCGTCTTTCTCTCACATTCTAAGGAAGAAATGCTGAGAATTTTATTTCATAACTAATTAACTGAGGGAGCCACTGAGCTCTTACTTTGCGAATGCCTTCATTGGAAAGAAACAAAAGGCATAGAACTGTATAAAGCAGGTAGGTGGACCATAAAAGGTAAAATATAAATGAAATCACAACTGTGAATAAAATGAAACTAGAAAATAATGTCAGAAGAACAGAAATCTTAACTGAACCGAAGAAGAAGTAGTGGTGATGATAATGATAATGTTGATGATAATAATAATAATTATAAAGTCTTAATGAAATAAATAGTGAACAGGTATGCGAGAGGAGTTAGACCATTTAAAAGTCTTCGGAAATAAGGCTCTTAAGGAACACTCCTTGAGTCTCTAAAGTTTCTCCCTTCGGTTCTGAGATAATCGAAAAGGATTCGCAGTTGCAGTTAAATGTGCTCAGCAATTCTCTAATGTTCCATTTTGTTTTGAAAGAAGCCATACTAGTTTGCATAATTGCTAATATCCCTACAGAGGAATAGCGCCGCCTTAGAACAGAAAGGATTTTACTAAGCAAGAGGTCAGATGTAATGTTATAAATTTGCCATATGGGTACAGCAATACCAAGATCGAATAGCTGATTCAGATATTGCACGATGATTCGACGGAAATGAAGGGCTGTTTTGTTATGTTGGTATTACTAATGATGCTGTATTTGTAGGGGAACGTTCCCTACAAGAACTGGGAATTTATTGCAAAAAGCTGGCCCAACAAACTTAAAGCAGACATTAGATGAAGACGGACACCATTGACACAAAACCACACGTTGCCGGGACAGGAAAGTTAGTATTAATTTCTAATCTTCTACATTTGTTATCATAATCTCATAAGTGGGATTTTTTGGTTTCGTTGACTGCATCGTAGGTCAAAAGGCTTCGTTGGATAAACAAAAACTTTCTAATCATTTGGGTGTTTGTCATCAATGCAGTGGCACAAATCCAACCTACCACCCACATCTGCAGATTCAAGATTTTGAATGTGCTGGATAAAGTCCTTGTCCATGTGACCATCTCCAGATTCTCATGCACGAAAGAGACTGTAGAGATCGGCGAAAATTCCTCGTGTCTAATGGACAGATTTAGCTACATCAAGTCAACAGTATTTCCTTCTTCTTCTCAGTTCTTTGTACTTAACATCGAGACAAGTGGGTTACACTTGGAAAGGAGGTCCTATATCGCGGATATTGGTGAAGAGAGTGAACACCCTTCGATAAAGATTTCTTCGCGGAGCATGTAACTGCCGATTTTCTTCGTGACCAGCAGTGGCCTTAGCAGAACACGAACAGTAAATTCGGTGTATTTTACGTGTACTGTAATTTATCACAGGACGAAATGACTGCATTCTGTGCTTTGTCACTTACTGCTGGTGTTGTGATGAAACATGAAAATGTCAATGTGTGCACGCATCCTCTACAGTCCAACTTCTAATACCTCAGTAAACAATATGAATTGAACCCAAGTGTTTATGACGTTTATGACTTCGAATTACTTCTCGAATTCGATCCTGTTCTGTCGACCTTAATTTCCAGGACGTTGTGAATAGCACTTAATAATAATTACTGCATAAATAAAGTTTAAAATGAATTCGACGGACATATTTTAAACATTAAGGGGACAGAATACTTTTAGCTACTATTTGTATGTAACATTTAAATGAAATAATATTAATTTAGTCAATTCAATTTTATTTATACGACGTCCATTCGTTGAGAGGGAATGCCTTTGACAGCAAATAAAACTATATTCGCCAAGCAATTGGCGCTCCTGCCGAAGAATGTTGGCTGATGTCTTGATACTTCAGACTTACCTTCAGTAGATTTCCTCTTCTAATTTCGACAAAAACACCGATTGATCTGTATGAGGCTTCCGAAATTTCTTCAGTACTTTTATGTAAATTCCGGAATGGCACTTAAAATTAGATGGCAGTAGCATATTACGGATGAGGTGTCTGGGGTTATGCCCTTAATCTACATAGAACACTACCGAAATCATCCCTAAATAAAGACATAAGAAATAAAATCACTGAGAATTCATCACCTTTAATGACATGCCCAAAGCACGAGAAGAGAAAAGAGAAACACCCAAATAAGTTCAGCTGAGAAAATTACTACACCGTGCCACTTGGTGAGCTGAATATTGTAGCTGAGAGAGCGTGTGTGTGTGTGTGTGTGTGTGTAACTGTGCACGTGTTTGCCTTACGCCCTATGAAGTAGGAAAATCCATTACCTGATACAGGCAAATACCGCTGGTACTGCTCCTGAAATCTTTGCATATGCAAGTTTCTCTTTTACTGTGTGCGTTCTTACTGCTCCAAAATCAAAAGGAAACCAATGTATATTTAACTACTATAGCACCTAAAATTCGCATTGCTGTTATGAACTGGATGTCAAGCTCTGTAAGCAGCGAGAATTTCAGAGTAAGAGACATACTTAATTTTCTTTTCCCTACCTCTTCCTTCCTTCCTTCCGTCTAAAACTCAGACGAAAGTAAATTATTCGTAAGAGACTAGAAGAGGAAGTTTGATCAGGTTCAGTTGTAGAGCAATGTGCGAATTACGTGGTTTCCTTTTATGGAGCCTGTTTTTAATATTCATAAAACGTACCGGAATTCGCACGGCTCTAAAGTCCATTTCACCGTTTTGAAATTATATGTCCATTTCACTCAACAACTGCTTTAATCTTTTAAATATTAAAAAATAGAACTATTACCACAATATATCACTTACCTACCATATACGAGTACATTTCTGATTTTCTAATGGGTGGAAGACTTGCTTTTCTGTGCAGTCTATCTTCACCTTTCTTTCAGGCTTTCAACAATTTCTTAGGACGTAGAATGCAACAGAATAGCTTATTACCTTACAACACAGGCACAATTCTAGGAAAAACGACAGACCCGTTACAGTCGAAAAGTTCTGCACTTAAGATTGAATAGAAAAAAAGAAAAAAAAGAAATAACGCATAAATACTTCGACTTAAATATAAATATTATTTAACTTTCCCTAAATAATGCACGACGCTCATTAATAACATATGAACCAAACGTACGTTACATTTACTAAATTCTTGTGAATTAATGTTATTTATTAGGGATTTTAAGTGGGTGTGGATGGTTAGAAGTGATATTGCATCCAAAAGACATGTCTTCAGAACCATCTCAACTTTACAGGTGGTAAAATATTCACAATTTTTAACTAACTATTATGGAACAAAGTGACAAATTTTTAGCTTCCTGAAATTTAAAAAAATCCTTCGCTATGCAAAACAGCAAACAGGAGTGGATTTTTGCGTGACCTACAGGATCACGGCCTGATGACAGAGATTCATTATTCCAGCATGTCATACAATATATCCATAAGAATTCCACACCTATTCATTAATCAGACAGTCTGGTTACACCGAACGTTACTAGTTCCCAGGACCACGTGTCTCCTTCTTACGTGCATATTACGTCAAATTTAAAGTTTGTATTTTCCTTAAAAAACGGTGGTTTGTGTCTCATATTTTTTACATGTGAACTTATTCTCTGATAGCCAGTAACATGATCACGAAACAAATCGTACAACCTCTGCTGTTGCAATATTGGACATGCATTTGGCCGAATTATGTCTTTGATCTTTCAAGGTACCGAATTTCAAAACAGAATTTGAATTTGCAAGGTCCTCTGAAACTATTATAAAATAAAACTCTGAGCAAAAATATTATTGACTCTCTGATCTTTGACAGGATACTGAGTCAGTTCCATGTACATCTTGTCTATTTTTCATTTCTGAATTCGAAAATTTTTATGTAAATATGTCTTTAACATTTACTTCCACTAAATAAATGTTTTGTAAGCTGCTGTTTATTAATGATGATTAATGCAAATTTGTTTACAACAAAAAACGTTTTGTAGTGTTTTAAGAAATGTGCAAAATGCATTACGACGAAGCTTCAAGTTATCTGATTTCGTCATGAAGAAATGTTTAATTCCGACTGAGACTACCTACTAGACTATTTTTGCGACTAACACTCATTACACATATTCTAATGCTTTCCTTCGATTGTTCCGAATATGCCGATAGATTTTGTTCTTAACATCAATACATCACATAATATCAGATAGTCATCAAAGCGTGCATTTTTAGCGATGCTGCTTAACTTTTTCAAAGCCTACTGTGTACGCGCAACAACAGGTTTAACACTTAAGAATTATATATTCTGCTCACACTGTATTTATTTGTTTTTTTATTTATCTCAGGAAATACAAGACTTCTGCCCCATATAACATAAACTGATTGGTTTTTATAACCGAGATTAAAAGTGTTTATTGCGCGGTTTATTTTAAATAAAACAGACCGCGTTTCGTCTTTAAAGAACTAACCGTTCTCTGCACGGTTTGAATGGCCAGTCGTCACGTTGAACTAGTAAATTCCTGTCCCTTCACTAGATTTTCAAAATTGCTGACCATAGAATTCGAACAGAACCGTTTTTTATATGTTGTTTATTATATGTTTGGACCGGCGATGTAAAAAAAAATCTCACAGTTCTCTTTGAATCGAATGAGAGCGAAAACAACACGAAAAAGTGGGCCCCTTCTTCTGCTCATATCCTCTGGAATCGCACCAATTAAACTTTTATTTTCCGGTTTACTATAATTATGTGGGCTGGGATAGCGCAGTCAGTTTACCGTCTCGCTACAGACCTAACGGTTAGGGGATCGAATACCATTGGGAGCCCGATTTTCCGCACCTTTCCACGCCGGCCCTGAAACCTACCCAGCATCCTGAACAATGGGTATTGGATCTTTCCCGGGGGTTAAGCGCCCGCTCTGTGGCGTTAACCACCAACCCACATTTATGGCCAAGTTTCAAGAAAGGGTAAAGCTATATCTTTACTCTCCACCGAGGATTTCGTGGCCTATTCTGGGGTAAATCTTGCATTTACTGAAATTTTATCCCCTCTTCGGTTTTTAGTTACACTTTTAAATTTGTAATTTAATATTCGTTAACAAGTGTAACACACAATGAAAATAATAAGAATAATAACTCAGTTTAATTGAATTGTGTGTTTATTTACTTGCTGAAACGGCAGACTAATAACGTAAAATACATTCTGCACAAGTGAAGAAGAACAAAAACACTAGTACGTAGAGGTAAGAAAGAACAAATTACAAAACTAAAAGAGAAAATAATGCTGATGTTTACTGGACCGTGCATAATTGTGATAACTGAAGAATAAAATACCAACTAGATGCCACTTTTTATTTTATTGTGCTTCTTATAGGCTCAATATGTTTCGGGCACTACTATGCCCATTATCAGGAGCTCGCGACTATGATGTTAATTACCGCATTGGTCGTTTCGTTCTTGGTTTGTTGTAGGTTGGAGGTTAGTTGCGGTTAGGCTGGAGTAGTATCCGGGCTGCAGCCCGGACACGACCAATGTGGTAATCAACATCATAGTCGCGAGGTCCTGATGATGAGCATAATAATACCCGAAACATGTTGAGCCTTTAAGAAGTACAATAAAGTAATAAGTGGCATTTAGTTGTTATTTACTCTTCAGAAAATAATGCAATTTAAAAAATTATGACGGATAAAATTACATTAACGGCCCCCCCCCCCCGAATGATTTTGTTAAACGATATGTTATTATTAGCAATACTATTTCTACTACTATTAATGATGGTATTTATAGATAATAATAATAATGAACGTTCTTTACTTTTGGTTGTCTGTCTTACAGAAATATGTTCTAAGGGAAATTTGTCTACGGTAGGCCATGTGGATTTTATGGCGAAACAAGTGACATTTGGCTGATTTTTCTCCGAGATCATCAGTCTATTCCCTAATACATAAGTTCACCAAATATCTATAACCTATTTCTTTCCTCAGTAGTCGATGTAATCTCAGATCTCATATCGTTCTTAAAGTACATATTCTTCTCTCTTTCCCTGACATCGGAGGATGACACGTGGAAGCCCTGGATGAGGGTGAAGTACGTCTTACATATTAATGCTTTATAAGAGTCATAAAACGCGGACCACTTGTAGAATATATAATTCGAAGAATAAAATGCAGGAAAGATCAACAAAAATGCCATATTTATGGTTCCACATCTTATTCTTTGATCCTTACCTACGTACTTCAACACGCTGTATGGATCAATGTTTAGCTGTACTTTAAGGCCACACTGGAAATGAGTTTGCTGTTCCGTTGTTTCTGTTCGAAGAATAGAGATATCTGTAAGCACCAACACAAAACAGTCACATGCAAGAAATATATTTCCTTTGCAAAATTCCATTGAAATATTACAGCGTATACAGAGCTGTTTTATTGATTGGTTGTTTGTGCCTATGCCTATGTACCTTTGCTAGACTCTGGGTTTCTTGTTAAGCCGATTAAATTGCCTTCCAGTCTAATTACAAGGATCCTTATCCCTAAGGCACACGATTTCACCTTCTGATTAGGACTGCAAACGGACTCAAGTGTTGGTTACAGTAATGCTTGAAACAAAGTACAATACAACTACAGTAAATTATATTAAAATAAAAAAAATCCAGATGTTTTTTCTGAATTGCATTTGAGACAGGGTTTTTTTTAAGCCATCATAGAAAATATTATGCAATATTAGGGTAGTTATTGAATTTGATTTTTCTTTGTTAAACTTTAAAACTCTTACAATTTCACAATATATTTCATGATTTAAAACACCTCCGTCTTTTTAAGAAGAAACTGATATTTCAGGGTGGAACGTAGAGAATCGGAGAAAATGTCTACTTAGCAAGAATATCGGTAATATAAATCCCTTAAATTTTCGAATTCACAGTCTCTTTTCTCACAAAGTAAGTAAATTAATGGTGTCATAATATCTGGTAGGACATGTCTACATTTAACGAAACAATAATCCAACATTTAAACCTAATACAGGGATGCAATTTAGCGTTTCATGACAATTCTGTTTAACATACTTTCACTGCATCAGTGTTGAATTTCGGACATGAAACTTCTGTATGAGTATGAAATATCTACGGTACTTATATAGACTTCAGGTGCGAAAAAGGACTTTTTGGAATAAGGAACACAGGTGCGTAAGGTAAAACTCACTGGAAGGAAGTGAAATGCAGTACGTTTGGTGTGGCAATATGTGGGATGACGTTGCATCATCCACTTTGACCCGCTGTGCTGATGCACACTTATGGTGAAGGGAAAGTAGGCTCATGCAATGTCTGAGTGCAGTGTGTGTCATCCACCTCACGCTAAGGGTAATCAGATCGTTGTTCAAAAGCCGTTCAAAACCAAAAAACCTGAAAGAGTACCAATTCAGACCCACCCAAGGCCTTTGAAAGTAGAACCAATCAACAACAACAATTATCATTTTTGTGGTCAGTTTGTCAAAATTTATAAAGATTTGCTAATTTAAATTCCGAAATATTTTTACGGTTGATCAGCAAAATGGACGCATTTATACACCCATTCGAGGTTTATTTAGTGTCGTGTGTCATATTTGTTCACATTCGACGTTCTGATACGTCACGCGTGGGGCAAATGAGAGTGCTTATTTGAAGAGATCAGTGGTTAAAATACGACGTACTTTTACGTCAATTATTCGTTAATATGGAGTAACATGTTTGATATCGGTTCATAATTGAAGTACTAATCCGTCAAGTGAAGGACTATTTTACTTGTTTAGAGCGTTAGGTTGGCATCCTACTACGGTGAAGTTATTAGAACGACAGCTCATTGTTCATTTAGAGCGTAAGGTTTGGCGTTGTTTCATACCTAACGTATTTACCAATCAATTGAAGTACAACTACTGCTGACTAGCAGTCAATCAACATTGAAATTCTCTGCTCGCTCATTGTAGAGCTAGTGCATGTCGCTCTTTATTTCAAGTGTCGTCGACTACAGAAGACAGAGCGTCGTCAACGAATTGCTGCTTGTGTCCTCACACAGTAATGTCTTGTAGTTTTATACTTTCAATAACGGGTCGAGCATTCATGCACGGGAACCTGTACTTTCCGCTCAGCTTCACATCAATCGGGATGGACAAGTGGAAAATTGAGATATCTCAGTTTACTGCACCGCGCAATAAAGTATCCACTTGAATTCTGCAAGGTTCTGAAATGTCCTCCTAGTTTTGACACACAGCTTTTTTTTATCATAGTGTATGAAGCTATGACACAACTAGATACTTCGTTACCACCTTTTGGAATTATGTCTTTGCTGAGTGTGTCCAAGCATGTTGAATAGCACGTTGCATTAATGCACGGTTCTGATATTCCTTTCTGTTCCCCTTCCAAGTTTCTTCATACTTTCTTTCGGTTTATATTATGCGCTTGGCTGATAACACTGTTTTTAAATAACCTAAAACAATAAAAATAACGTAGAAGATAATATATAAAGAACAAAACGTTCAAGACAAGTGACGACATTTCAACAGATTATAACTTAAGTGCTGTAAGTGTTGGTGTTTAGGAATATCTTTTCCTCTCTCATGAAAGAAAATATTCTCTTAAAATTCTGAGCTTAAAAAGGGCAGTAACGTCGAATAATAATTTTATGAGAGAAAATAATATTTTATTGTGTATACAATACTTTTAGAGTGATTTATTTAACCCTTTAAACACTGAATTAAATCCCATCTTCCATTTGCTAGTATTACTAGGAGCTCACCATATTCTCTACGTTAGCAGGATAAGGGTTAATAACAATCATAAGTGAGCGGAACATATCAACTGTCATTGTAATGGTGTATGCCTAGGAAGTTTTAGAAAAACGTAAAGTTAGGGGTAGAAAAAAATATTAAATGTGATATCAGAGGAGCGGCCGCAGAAAACTTGATGCTGTGCAATACGTAGCTCTAATGATGCTACATTTCTTACATTTAAATATTTTATATGCTAAAATCTATATATTCTTAATGCCGCCATTCTGCTAAAATATAATTTGTTTTGGCTTAAAAAAGATTCCTTTGAAGGCGTTTATATATTATGGATATTTTTATTTGTAATGCCTTTATATTACTGGGTGTCTCGAGAGGTAAGCTTCTGGTATTGGCCTTATAATATAGGAAATTTCTTTTGTCTTATTTCTGGTTTAAAAGATTAAGTTCTGTCGAAGAGTTTCTTAATGGTGGTTAAAGTTGAGAATAATAGTTTTATTAATGCCGAAGTGTTAAGGACTTTTAATCCATATTTCCACGAACATACAGCTCTTACTACATAGTTGATCTCAACATTAAGGCTTCAAAGTATAAAAGGTATGAAAAGCGTTTTATTTTAATTATGATATTCATTCCAGAGTACTTACATATTATAACATAGTGATTTTACTGATGTATAGAAATATGAACCAAAAATGTTGAATAAATCCAGACAAAACACTACAACAATATCTTCCTCAAAAATTCTTTGAAGAATTTTGGAAAAGTTTGTAAATATTTGTTATTTTGTAAATGTTCAGACGTGTCTCGTTTTCTTTCATTTTCGATATATTAATATGCGTAATCTTATGTTTATTGTACCGTGCATCATTGTGATAGTTGAAGAATAAAAGACCAACTTGATGTCACTTGTTATTTTATGTCACTTCTTATGTGCTCAACATGTTTCGGTCATTAATATATCCATCATCAAAAGCTTGCGACTATTCTGTTGAATTACCACATTGGTCGTATTGTTCTTGGTTCGATGTGTGTTGGAGTTTCGGTGTGGTTGGGTTGGAGTGGTATCCATGTTGCTGGCTGTTGTGTGTTTGAGTTTCGGTGTGGTTGGGTTGGAGTGGTATCCGTGTTTCAGGCTGATGTGTGTTGGAGTTTCGGTGTGGTTGGGTTGAAGTGGTATCCGTATTGCAGACTGATGTGTGTCGGAATTTCGGTGTGGTTGGTTTGGAGTGGTATCCGTGTTGCAGGCTGTCTTCACAACTGCTGCTTACAATTTATGTGTTCCATGGATTTCAGCTCTCTACTATAGGTCACAAAGACATTCTAGCTTTAAAGTATTCACATATTGAATTTTAAAATAGTATAAAATCGTTTAAGAAGTTGAACGTTTGAGACCTTTCTAAAGGATGTATGTGTTAAGGTAACTGAAGCAGCCATTTATCAATTAAAACTATCATAAAATTCTGAGTATAAGACGTAGTTCGTTACTGTTGTTCCGTTGAAAACAAACTGTACACACCCTGCCAAAGAGAGAAAAATGTTTCAAATATAATCTAATGTGCATTAGTACTTTCTCAGCCTCTACATGAGTTGGAGGTGGCAGAATTGTTGCCATAATTTTCCTTCAGGTACTCTTTGCTAAAACGTTTACTGGGAAAATAGTCGTTCTGAATAGGCCGATGAGGAAAACACGATATTTCTAAGCCGAGTCAAATCTCGATACTTGCTTTGTGGCTGTCCACTTGACCTGTTGAACTGTCTGGACTTACATGTATATTATGTGGATTACATGGAATTAATTTCTAGGGATTTATGTATTTTATATTTGTTCTGTAATGGAGTCTGTCAGTCCCTGAGATGTTAGAAGTGTTCTTGTTACATTGTTCTGCCTGTAGCTGGTCTTGGAACCACGCAGTTTGGGTGCCTGAATAGAATATATGCAATATGCAAACCACAACAAATATTCTATGGACTATTAAAACAATTCGAAAGAAAATTAATATTGTGAATGAGAACGGGGAATAATATCGGTAACAGGATTATACCAGATTTGATCAGTCGTTATAGAACACTTCTTTTTCAGACATTTCATGTTGTGACAGGATACATGTCGTAGGTTTCACTAAATACCAGAGCGCGACGCCGGATGAAATTCAGCAGGCTTCGAGTCAATGAAGCTAAAATCCACTCTAAAAAACATGTTAAAGAGTTGTGTGGAGCAAAATGTTTATCGTAAACAGCCACAAAACAGGGAAAGCGACTGGTTGTTATTGATCTCAAGCTTATGCTTATACCAGCTCATAAGATTTCTGACGTAACTAGACAGGCTTCCAACTTTCGAAATTTAAGCAATTGCATGAACAAGTCGAATAATGAGCGAGGAGTTCCAATACTTGTTACAGACGTAAGGAAAGAAGCTTGATAACAGTTGTCTTATGAATATATGGGTAATACTGTCCCTTTGCAGGTCGTGAAGGCATATGGGAGAATGTAGGTATGGCTCCACTTGTTCTTAACTTCAGACCTAGATGGAAACTAGTGGTCAGCTTCACACTCCAGCCGCCTTACTACAGGGTAAAAATTCGACGCTAACATTGCGTAGTAGGCTAGATGGGTCCCCATAGCTGTTATGGAAGTTGTGGATGAAATAAAAAACTCTTGCACCTGCCGAGAAACGAAGCGCGACTCGTCAATTGTTGAACCCGTAGCCTAATCGCTACACAAATTACGCCATTCTGCCTACACAAATATGATAGACACGACACTGACAAAATTGCGTGTTCTGCAGATCTTGCCTCCGGCACTGAGCTGTAGTAATGTGCAATTTGTTTTAATGACACTGTGCTGTCGAGTCGTACTATAGCTCCAGGCAGGTAACCCATCTGTTCCAGAGACATCGAATCAAATCTCGGCCAGCGGTCTGACAATCCTGACCACTTATCTTGTTTTTTCCACAGCTCCAACCGGGAAGTGCCTGGATGACCTTTTCCATCCGCATCCTAAATATCCCGTCTTACTTAACCGCCATGCAAATCCCCATTCCTTATACTACTATACAACCAGTGAAGCTGACACATCTATATGAATCAAATGTAATCAGAAACGGCACTGGATGAGCGCGCGAACGCAGTGGTTGCTCCGAGAGTGTACGTTGTGTGAGTGGGTGGGGAGGGTGTTACGAGGCATCTCCACTGTGAGACAGGAGTCGCCGGTGAACTCTTGCGCTGAACGGTCGCTAGCCGAGACTTCTGTTAATCCCCGCCATTCACAGATACCACTGTGCCGTGTTGTCGCCTGACCAACTGGTTGTACTCGCTTTCATTTCTATTGAAGGCTGAGTAATGAAATATCCATTCATACTGATAATGCTATTTTGTTTAGTCTAGCAAGTACGTTCTTCTTTTAAAAATCTGTTTTAAGCAGTCGTTATTCATGACAGTGCAGAACAATTCAGGGTGTATGCAGGAAAATTGCAATTCATGTGTGACAAACAGACGCTCCCAACGGTGTTCACTTTAAAATTTTACAGTACTTTTCTCCTAAATTTAGTATGAATATTTGTTTATTTGTATGCCTTTTAATACTTTCCAGAATAATGGACACAATCGGGTCTCTAATTTGGAATTCTCACATAAAATTACTGGTGTGGAATTATGTTAATAATCAACTACAGGTAGATTGGGATTGAGGCTAGAAACGTGTAAGTTCAATCTGTCATCAAAGTATCGTTGTACGCACTGTCATTCCTTTTTCGTTTTCGTTTCCCAAGGTGTAGTGTTAATTGCAGTTGTGCGTGTTGATGTAACAACTTGAAACTTTCAATCAAGAAAGTGTGTGATGTTGTTTATTGTTGTGTAGCGTTTCAGTGATTTAGTGTTTTAAATAACCGGCGTCTTTTGTGTCGTGTGCCGCAGTTTAAAATTGTGTACACATATGTGAATTGGTGTCTTATATCATCTGTTAAACTCCAGCTCTTCTCCATTTGTTCTGATTAACCGTGAAGTTGTGGCAGTTGTGTGAACGACAGTGTTTTTACCTAGTTTAAATTCTGCTACTTAAACAGAGACATTTGCCTGAGAATTATCATACCGAAACGTCACGATGCGTTATAGGAGTCATCGGTGCCAGCGTTATTATTGCCGGAGTTTGGCAGTACTCATCATGTGGGCAGCCATCCTGCAAGCTGGCTGCTACGGTCACCACAGATCGAAAAGTAAGTTTTATGAGCTCTGGGTTTTTCAAGACTTGAGGCTTCATATTGCTGTGAGAGGTTATGACATCGGCAGTTTCATAGGTGAGGTGAAGGCAGAAAGAACGTCCACACAGTAAATTCCTAGCAGAACGTACAACACCAGTATCCAACACATCTCCGTATGGAAGTTAGTTCAGGTCAAATCGACATTCCTCTCTGCTGTTTTCATTCTTATCTTTTCGAGAAGACACACTAATGGGTGAAGCCTCATTTGTTAGTATTAGATAAAGAAAATGCTAAAAAAAATCAATAAACAATAACGTGTTTATCTTCGCAAAAGAAGATATTTTAAAATGGACCTTCGAAAAAATATCTCTGTAGGAAGTTATTGAAAAAATTTAGAAGTTTGTTGTAACAGGTAACTCTAACTTAGGGTTAATTTTAAATTTCAAAATCTATGATGTATCAGAAAATAAATAATAATCGTATTAACAATAATAATAATAATTTACACTCAAAAATTATGTTGTGTGAGCTTGGGAAGTTACAGTAAGTTTTAGAGAATATACATAAAACTCGTATACGAATTACAACAGCAAACAAATTCTGTGTTGTTATAAACGTAAATTACAAACCATCATATGCCGTGTGGTTCGAGAGTGCTGTATGACATTTGAGGTTCTCATGCCTTAAGAATAACACTGCCATGTTCTAGGTTGTGACACCGTGAAATTTGGTAGGTAGTTACCTACGTTTGGAAGGAATATTGCGTCTATATGAGGGGCGGCGACCAAGGTCACGATACATTCTTACGCATAAACTGTAACCCTTAATCAGACTGCACAGTAAATTTAAATAATACTATGAGTCATTAATTGTAATAATCTATACACCAGTTTAGATTGTTAAATATTGAACTTTTAAAGCCTGCCAGGAAATTTATGTACTACATGGTTTAACGTTTCAAAATTCTACACGTTGATTACATTCCGCTTATGAGTTCTCAGAAAAAACGACATGTGCCTTATACAACATAAACAGATTGGTTTTTATAACCGAGGTGGAGAGTGTTTACAGCGCGGTACGGACTGATGCCTTATATAACACATATACGTTTTGTCTTTAAAGGGTTAAATCATAAGTTTATTCCGAACTACATATCTGCAGCAGCCATTATGTGCAGAATAAGAATGTACTGTAGAATATAAAATGTTATGTTTCTCGACCCTGTTGTGTTACAGACGTACATGAAGATTTTAGATTTCCCCTTTCAAAATCTTTATTTCTTTCTGTCAACCACCACTAGAACTCTTGAATTGATAATAATAATATAAGCTGCTGTTTGCGGGAGGGCCATCGGCCAAGCCATAAACATGGGTATTTGGCTTCCTAACGCGTAAACATCTGACTGAAGTGCGGCCTGGGGCGAGAAGTGACACAATGTGTGTGCATTGTGCATTTTGCTTTAGTGAAAACAGTGTGCGGTCGCTTCAAAGTTTCACACGAAGAAGAAATATAACGAGCACTTATTTACGTTACACTAATACTTCTTTTGCAAAATCGTTTAACTTTTGTTATCTGTGAACCCAAACAAACATGGAATTTAAAATAATATACTTCGGTTATCTTTGGTTAGTTGTGGTTATAAATAAAAAATTGATGAGCTATAAATTTAATGTGTTCCATCCCGAAGTGTTATAACATAAATACAAACTTGTCAGTCAGTAACAAAACAATTTTATTTTATATACAATAAAAGTAGTATATTGTCGGGGCGACATGCTTCGACCCTTATTGGGTCATCTTCAGGCCCTCTGAGAAAACAAATCCAAGTGCTATCTACATTTCAATGCATTGGCATTGCGGGATCACATTTGGGATCCCGCAACGCATTAAAATACAGATACCTCTTAGATCTACTTTCTCAGAGGGACTGAAGATGACCCAATAAGAGTCGAAACATGTCGCCTTGACAATATAATTTTTTATTATATATATAAAATAAAGTTGTTGTGTTATTGACTGGTACGTTTGTATTTATGTGAAAAATTTATGACTTTCATTATAATAGTTTGACCATGAGTCTGTGGATGATGTATTAGTGAATTAACGCATGAAACAGGTTTTCTACAAAAGAAAAGTAAATGTGTTCTCTTCTCAAACCGTTAAGTTTGCATTAATGTTTCACAGTAATCAGACTCCAATATGAGGGACTGGGATATCCTAGTCTGGGCAGCAGCTCTCTACAGGTAAGACGGTGCTGAGCTCGAAACTAATTGGGATGATATTTGCTGGAACCCATGGAGACCGGTACCGAGATCTACCTGTACAACGGTTGCCGGTTCTCTTCTGAAGTTAAAGCAACCACGGTGTTGTGCCGAACACTAACCCCATTCTAGCACTGTAGTCGAGTATGGGGAGTGTGTGTTTGGCATGTACAGAGAGAGCAATTACAGATTCCAATTTAAGACAATGTCCACTAAGTTAAAATCATAATATTTGCCATACATTAGGAAAATTAGATCTCTTCAAATTGCTCCAAGTTCCATGTTGAATCATACGCACCTTAAGATAATACAATTTGTGGAATTGCAGAAAAAAGTATGCTTTATACCCGATGAATCAGAAACCGAAAGCACTAAGAAAAGGGAAGAATTTTTCTCCCGCTGCCTTCAAATTTTATATAGCAGTCACAGGTCACAGAAAACCGCAGAATGCATGCAATGCCAATGATCCCGATTTGCTTCATATCAATTCCATTTACGTCTGGTCATGCGAGAGCGTACAAGATTGCCGCTGTGCATGTGAGCAGCAATACGCGCGCACACACACACAAACACACACACACACACATTGCCTTGCAGCACGTCTAATAAAATCATGAATTACATTTTCAAGGCGGTCTACAAAATCAGTGACATCTCTGCGTCTGTTCAGTTGCAATGTGCCACATTTTAGGAACAAATATTTTGCGAGTGTTTGCGTTTTAGACTTCGCGATTTTGAGAAACACCGTGATGTTCAAAAATGAGTAATGGAATTTTACGTGAGATATAAAATAAATGCTGCTAATAACGAAGCCAATTTATACACAAAGATGCATAAGTATGAGGTTGGGAGTGTTGAGTTACTGCACATGTATATGTTTGACAGCAGTCCCTGTTTTTTAACTACGCTTCTTTTGCAACGCCATTCGCAGAGCATCAGAGCGGTGAATCGAAAACCTTAACAAAAGCGCCAGAACAATGCAAAACTGCAGATAACCGATAACAAAAGAGTCTCAATAAAACATGGTTTCATTCGCGCCCCGTGGTAGTAGGCTGCTGCCTAGCAACGCTGCTTGCCTGACAGTTAGCTGAAGTCCTCTGTGGAATATAACATTTGATACTGATTTGTGAATAAAACTTCACTCATATTCAGTACAGTGCTATAATTACGTTCCCAGTTAAGAAATAAACTAAGAAATACTCGCGTGGCTTAAAAGCTATAGTGTGCTTGGCTCTCTTTTATTTAATTTTCTCACAACAAACAATTTTCCAACCATAAATTATTGATTTAATGTTTGCCATCCTGAAATATTTAATACATATATAAATATACAATGATGTATCGGCCAAACACAATGGAACTTTATTATGTTTATTATTGTATTAGGGCAACATGTTTCGATTCTTATAGAATCATTTTCAGGTCCTTCTAAGAAACAGATCCTTACTTAGCAATGTTTAAAATGCGCTGTGGGTTCCTAAATGCTTACATTCTTGATATAACCATGTATAAAATGCATGTGTCTTATTCTTATTATGCAATCAGGATACTTATTTATAAAATAATTAACACAATAATTAAATAAGTATTCTGATTGTATAATAAGAACATAACGACATATGTATTTTATACATAGTTATATCAAGAATGTAAGCGTTTGGGTTCCCACAGCGCATTTTAAACATTGCTATGTAAGGATCTGTTTCTTGGAAGGGCCTGAAGATGATTCTATAAGAATCGAAACATGTTGCCCTAATATAATAAGAAACATAATAATGTTTTATTTTTGTGTTTGACTGATACATCATTGTATATTTTTATAAATTATTGCCTGTACAGGACTTCCAGTTACACTTTCACTAAAAACGCGTGCAGGCTTAATTAAAAATTGCAGGCAGTCAGAAATTTCGGCAACATGTGTAAGTGTGTCTTGGGAGGATAGTTCTTACGTACTGGGTAAGCAATTTCTGCACAGACTGTGAATCGCGAGGTGAATGATTTTTCATCTTCTTCAAGACATCGATCACCGCTGGTATTTAAGTATTACTCTACGGAGCACAAAATATGTGCTGCATTTTTCTGCACAAAAGAATTATATTGGATATCTAATTTCAAAATATTTTTCTGTTTGATAAATACGTAGATCGAGATGCATCGTAATGCGTGTGTGTGTTTTAACGTGTCCGATATTAACTCTAGATAAAATGTACAAAGAAACGTAACTAATAGTCTGCAGTATACAGTTCCATTAAAATATACTCAACAGTTTCGTTACCGTATTGTGGAATGACACAGAGACCAGGCGAAGACAATAGGGTCATTTTGCAAATTTTCTTTTTGAGTACAAAAGTATATTAATGTTAAGAAGAATGAAGCATATTGTAATCAGTAACTACATGACAGGCCGAAACATGTGGTTTATCACCTTCTAATAAACATAAATTAGATATACATTGTTGTGTTATTGACTGTAATTACCTTACCTTTTAATTGCTACACACAACGGGGATGACATATTTCAGAATTTCAGAAACATGACAGACATTTTTAATGTTATGATCTAAATAGCGTTCATGAAATGTCACGAACGCCTTAATTATGCGGCTGCTAGTAAATATGAGTATTATTTGCAGATCTTCACCAGTGTGGCTGATCCATCGCTACAGACCATTGATTTAGGTCGAAGTGATAAATATGAATTAGTTTCTTACTTTCCAAACTTACGATTACTTCAGATCTTCATTCCACACACGTCACACTTTTAACGGTGATGTAACTGTTGTGTGCCACATTGTACGATACAGCTTTCGGCTGTAATGGTTAACCGCGGCAGTTTTAATTGTATCGCAGTAACGCGTTCAGCTGTGTGCCATATGCATTATATTGCGTCTTCTTGAATTATGGAAAGCTCACAGATTCTGCACTTTCCAGAGGCTGATATTAAATTTAAATTCAGGCAGATTGTGGTTCTGTGAGCTGTAGTACTTATGGTTCATGCATTTATTATTTTCCTTTAATAATTTTCAAAACGCACGTTACTTGTTATTGCGTCACCGTTCCTTTTAGAGCCCGTTGCCAAGGCATGTGTTATTTCCCCAAATATTTGTTTCAGCTTGTTCCTGTCTCAGAAGCACAGTAATTGAATTGTTACTAGTGCAATTACAGTGCAATTTTTGAACTGAAGTTTCCTTTGTTTGTTCAATAAAAAGTAGACTATTAATGTTTATATATTTAATTTAACTAATAAAAGTATTAATATTTATTCAGGTATTATTATTATTATTATTATTATTATTATTATTGGTGCCGATCCCAGTGGCAGCGCGGTCTAAGGCGAAGGTCTGCAGCCGCTCGCCTGCTGAGATTGTGGTTTCGAAACCCACCGGGGGCATGGAAGACTGTCGGTTATGAGTGTTGTCTGTTGTTTGGTAGAGGTCCCTACGACGAACTGATCACTCGTCCAGAGGAGTCCTACCGACTATGGTGTGTCTGAGTGTGATCTAGAAACCTCAAGAAAGAGGAGCCCATGGCCCGCTTTGGGCCGCAGTGCCAAAAGAAAAATAAATTATTTTTGTTATTTTCCAAGGGAAAATCGGTTTGTGCTTAACGACTCGTTAGACATAAGTCATTTTTACAGAGCAAATCAGAACTTTTAACATATTTTACGATTCGTCATTCAGTTTTCAAGTTCATTGTTGTTTTAATTTAGACAAGTTATTATTAATGTATTAAATTGTATTTTGTACTTTATTTCAAAACGTTGTTTTGTTGTTTTTGATTTGTTTACTTTCTTCGGTACCATTACTATTGTTATTATTATTATTATTATTAGTATTGTTATTATTATCGTAGTCGACATCATCAACATCGCCATCATTATCATAGCTGTAAGTCTCTCCTACAAAATTGTCCCCCTGCTTCCCATATTCGTTTTGTCACTTAGTCGAATTTAGTTTTAAGTTAATTAGATACATTAAGAATGCAAACTATCACACTCAAACTTGATATTGTTAGTTACTGATCATATGGTCTACAAATGAACTATTTAAGCAAGTTTGTTTCTTCTGTGTCCGTTTCATTTGTCCTTGTTGTGTCTGTATGTTGTGTTTTTTCTGTAATAGGCATTTGGCTTGTGAATAGGCATATTAATAAACAAGACTATTATTGTTATTATTATTATTATTGTTGTACTGAATTCGCAGCTGTTTAGCTGGTATTTAAAGGGAACAGGTCACTGACAGAACACTGAATTATTCAGTTAAAACATTAAGAACTGTACGCAGTGCGGTATTACTACTTTCTGCAGAATATCATAGACCAGGGCGAAGATTGAACAGTTTTAAAAATGTACTGTATTTCTTTTGCGATGGATAAAACATGTTGTGAATAATAATAATAATAATAATAATAATAACAATAATAATAATAATAATATATAACTGGTGTTGTTTGCCCTATTTTTGTTAGCTCTACTTTTAGATCTCTATAATTTTGGAGTTTCTCCGTGGTGGTACAGTAGAAGTTGTAATTGTTGGTAATTGTTAAATTTTTTATGGTTTTGTCAAGCGTAACTGTATCTATCTTGTTACTGACAGTTCGCTCAGTTGCTGTGCAAGTATCATAGTGTAATTTATAACATGAATTGCTCTAACGCGCAGTATGGCTCATATTTGTAAAATGGTGTAGATTTTCCCTTTGATATTCTGTATTTGTTAGGCAATTATTGATGGAAACTGCTGGCCACTTGATTGCAACAATTCCTGTAATCACATTGATTTAATGCACGACGTGCAACAGTTTTATGTTGTATTGTTTCTCATTTCTGTCGATATTTGCCGCATGTGTAATTAAATAGCCGGGTCCTTCAAAACATATTTCTTTTGATTATGGGTACTAACCACCTGCTGCTGGCTGGCTGTAATATATCCAGTAGTTTCTGGAAAGAGTTCGCCAAACGTTAGCTTTTCCTTCAATGATCTATTATTATCATTATTATGTAATGGGTCTTAAAATGGGTCAGGAAGCTGCGAACTGAATATTTTGCCTAAAGGTTTAGACTGTTTTCAACAGAGTAATGAACTTTCTGATTCCATGAAAATTAGGGAATTTCTTGAGCAGGTGATGGACTATTAGAATCTCAGGTAGAACTACATTCAGTGGTATGAGTCGTACTGCTATAGAACTGAGTGTGAGTGTATCAAATAGCTTGTTGTTATTGTGAATTTCACGGATGTTTCTAATTTGTTACTGTATATTGTAAAATGGTTTTCCCCATGTTGGTGGCTGTCTTCATATATCAGCCTCACCCATGTCAGAATCACTTCGGCTGTAGCAGCTTCTGAAGTCGACGTTCATATTTCGGATGTCTCTCCCTTCCTGCATGTCAAAACCATTTTGCCCCTGTAAATCTCGCATGACGTACCTTCCAACCAATGTAAGGACAGCAGCATGTCTGTAATTATAAACGCCGTTCTGTTACGTATGTAACAATTTATTTATGTGATCAAGTAATTTTGTTTGCTTTGTGGCTGTAACGGTCGGCATGAATTTCCACTTACTTGTGATTAATTAAAACGGCAGAGCAAAGCACACCACAAGTAAAGTATTGAGGTAGCCGTTAACAAACCCCAACAACAGTACAATACAATAATCAGCCTGTCTTGAGGGTATCACTTTGGGTTCTTATTCGGTAGCATTCCGATTCGAATTTCGGCCTGGACACTAGTTGCGGTGCCTGAGGATTTTCGTAGTTTTCTTCAGTGTGTCACGTAAAATTCCAGAACGCGACTTTGTAGTAGCTTTCTTTGGGGTCCTGTTTAATTCATTACCCAGTCATTAGTCAGTGCTACAAGATCTGTGTTTCTGAAGTGTCTGTGAATAAAATCCATTTAATAAATCAAGATTATGTAGAAGTTTAGAAGACGATCTGACAAATAATCTACCAGGAAATATATACATAACCTGTTTAAAAAGAAAGAAGCAGGAAAGGTGATAGAATCAATTTAGCGCTACACGTGTGGTTAGGAGTCAATTGTTTTGTACTAAATTAAAATTCGTAATATTGCTGTAGACCTGCAGAGACACACAATTACATTGACGGTCTTCTGCAGTCCGCACTGTACTGAGGTTAGTTTCCGCGTACAAGATAAATAAAATAGGAACGTTACGTATAAAGTAAAACAAAGACAAGTTCGGGGCTTTTAATCCTGGGCTACTCACATGGTCATACCATTTCATCCAGTGTGGTAACTTTTTTTTGTTGTTGCTTTCCCATGTGCACATGTTATAGATTCTTATTACTAGTGCTTGGTCTCTTATTATACAGGGTTATTAAAAATGATTGTCGGGGTTTTAACAACTTGTCATTCACAATACGCTTGAGATAGGAGTATATGTTTTTTTTATTTAATAGAACAACACTCCACGTTTTTGTTACAGACCATATAGGTTCTCTATATGTGAACTCTTTGTGATTCTACAAACATCAACACGATAATCGATTTCGTTCCAAACTATTTGTAGCATGTCAGCTGCGATGGTTTCAATGGCGGTTCTGATTCGTACCTTCAGTTCCGGGATACTTGCAGGAAGAGGAAGAACATAAACCTCATCCTTGACGTAACCCCATAGAAAGAAATCGTATGGGGTTGCATCTGGAGAACGAGGTAGCAGTTGTTAAAACACCGACAATCATTTTGAATAACCCTGAATTTTCGTACGTAAAGTATAGTTTATTATTTACTTTGATTTCGTGCTAATCTCAAATGTTTTGAGATTTACATGAAGAAATAAAACAGTTTATTGTCCATTATTATTGATCAATTTCGATTATTATCGATTGCTGTCGACGACAAACACGACAATGTTAGTAACCAAAGTAATCATAAATGTTTATAGGTCTTCATGTAAAGTGCCTGTCATAAAGTCGGAATGACATTATCTGAATATTATTGACATTATCGACAGATTTTTAGTAAAACCAACAATATAACATTTCACGAAAATCCATCCAGCGAGCGCAGAGTTGTCGTATGTAGACGGACAAGGCAAAAGACGGGCGGAAGAACTTACATTTTTGGTGAAGCTAATAACAGCTTTTCGAATCTTTGCCAAAGCGAATATACTACTGACGAAAATTCAGCGAATTGTGTAGTGTATAGACTGGGAGATAAAAGATGGCTCTTGGGTTATAATCATCCGAGAAATTATTGACGAAGCCACTAGATAATTACTGACATATTCCAATTTAGAATCAGTCACTCTGTGTTGATGCCGATTAGTGAAACCATTGGTAAAAATTCTTATCTGAGGCCACAAGCTAGAACAGAATTTACAACAGCATGCTTCTTACTCGCTATTTCGCGAAGAATTTCAGTTCTGTGAATGTTACTACCATTGTTTTCGCACCTGGAAACATCCATATTTGAGGACTACATTGAATATATAAAATGATAAGAGTCCATAACTTTGAGTTACACAAAATTTTGAGAGTTTATTTACCAGCTATTTCACTATCAGCTTCTGAAGAAGGACTCTGATCCAGGGTCCAGGTCTTGACTTTTACCACTCACCTTCACCCTAGTCCCCATTTTGAGGGTATCCAGCGCTCCACATCCCTTCAAGCCGTGGTGGTTAATTAAGCAAGTAAACAACTTTTATGTTTATCTCATCAACGCATGTAAATGACTAACGTATGTTATGTGTTTTGACACCCTTATGGAGACAAGATGCGTGGTCTGCTTATATGACCAGAACATGTCTCTGAGTTGAGGTGGGTGTTAGCTCTTCGGACTCTGAGCTGTGGGTCTGTGTATTCTGGCAGATACATGCCAATTCTGCGGTAGAAACTAACTGCCAAGCTAAACGTATTAATCTCAAAATATGCTAATTAATTTCTTGTTTTCCCTCAGCCACTTCCTCCAAATGGCACTGTAATGCACTGAAGTGTGTCGCAACAGCTTCCTGTCACTTCTCACACAGGTGATCGTTAATAAATGACCTGACATACTTCAACTGACACTAAAATGACTCGGTAACTAACATTTAAATGTGACGCTGTCTTGGAGGTTTTGGAGAAATTTTTTGGTTTATTGTGTAAACCGTAATTTTGCTAGACTCACTAATGCTGGGCAGGAAGCAGATATGTCTATAAACAGACTGAAATCTAAGTAACATATGGGACAAGGAACTGTAGCATACCTTCGAAAGTCGTCACGGGGGCGTACACACCATACAACACCAAAAGTAATACTCGAACGGCTGGTAACGAGAAACGACTAAGGCTAAAAAAACCGAATGGTCAGTGAATATGGCGGCCAGGTCTGAGTGCCTACGGGGCCACTGATTTCGTTCTTGTCTTCTACGTTCGAATCTCCCTATTAAATTTTTTGGGCTTCCGAAGTGGTACTTGGAAATTTGTGCCAAAAACGTTTTCCTCCTAAACTGTCCAACTTTATCGAACACAGTCGTATTTCTATAATTTTTGACGGTTTTCAAATGTTGCAGAATATTTAATTTGCTTGTTCTCCATTGATGCAGAGGAGATATGATGAGTGACCACAGATATAGGCTGCAATACACTTTCTGGAGGGAATGGAAGGCCACAACATGAAACTGATTCTACACGTCTGTCTAATATCTAGTTGAATACTGAATAAGATGATTTGTGTTTATTTAAAGACGCTATATAACATAGAATGTGGGCTAGATAGCTCAGTCGGTATAGCGACTGACTACGGTTTGGACGTTCCGGGATCGAATCCCGATGGGGACGAGATTTTTCGCTCGTTCAGCCCGGCCCTCGGGCCCACCCAGTACCGGGTCTTTTCGGTGGATAAAGTGCGACTGGGACGTTCTGCTGACCACTCACTCTCTTCTAGTGCCGCGGTCATGGGAGAGTAGCACTGTAGCTCTACCCACACTCTGGGCCACACCGGGTCTGTAATGGGATCACTTTACTTGTTTTATATAACATAGAATGGTAGGTTTATTAGTAAAACATAAATTCATGGAAGGAAGCCCCAGAATTTGAAGGAGAGGTAGAGGTAAACTGCGGAACACGCCATGGCAGTCACTGCCCAGACCAAAATTGGCAACACGCAGTTTCAGAATACGAACCAGAAGCGCTGAATTCCATTCATTTGGATCGGTAAGAATGCATGCTGCTTTACCTTCACTCACCTTCATGCCTGTATGGCAAGATGCTTACGCAGTAGTACAATACCGCCTTACACCGTTACTTTAAGCAACTGACTTTTCCCAGAAGTTCCTGACATGAACTTCATTAAGGCTGAGTACTTATTTTGCAGCATACGTGTGCAGCACAGAGCCTACGGGCTCCTCACGTATGTAAGCGTGCAGGTATTTAGAACTTCATACTTCGTGGCTTATACTTTGAAGCATACTTTTTTCTTGTGGCGCCATCGCCGTGAGTGTTTTTGGAAGAGATTTTGTGTGATGGAACTCTGGGTTTATTCTATCAACCCACAGTAACGAAACTGTACTCTATCTTACTAACTCACTACAGTTAAAATCTGATAAACACGTGGAATGAAAACACAGTAGACGTAACAAGTAAAATGTAACACAGAGCATGAACAGGAAGTGTAAGGCTATATATGGCTGTTTGTATTAAGGAAGCCAAAAACATTGGCGGAGTAAATTATTTGCAAGGACGATGTGAAATTAAGCATGCAGGCAATTACGGGGTTACGTAAGACGCAGTACACTGATAAAATTAAATAAAGTCTGTCTCCTAAAATTACATACAGAAGGGAGGGAATTCCATAACAAGGAAGCAGACAAGAATAAAATGCAGATTTTAGTTACAGTACGGGTACCGTGTTGAATTAAGTTGAGATGTGAAGTTTAAATCCTGAGGGATCTTACGGCATATGGACTCGTAAATAGTTAGCGGTGTTTAGAGGGTCGTAATGACGTCATATTCAGAGACCAGCAGTCAAACGATAGTTCTCCTTCTTCACACTGAAGATGAAGATGAAGGGAATAAGATCTTTCGAAACATCGGTAGGAAATTACCAGTCGACAGGTGATAACATTTCACAGACTTAAATCTCCGTATTCATGTATTTTTATGGCGTTCTTAACCACGTTGCTGTCAAGCGCAACATTCTTCCGCTCTGTATGGAAGAAAAATCCCATACGTTTCAGATGAACAGGAATATTGACAGGTTTCCTTTGGACAGAGGGACAAAGAGAAGAATTAATATCATTACCAAGAGGACGGCTGTAAAAGCAGGGTCTGTATAGCGACTCACTACGGTCTGATCTATCCGGAGATCGAATCCCGGTATCGGCGAGATTTTCAGGCCCTAAGACCCACCCAGCCTCCAACAGAATGGATGCTGGGTAATTCCCGTGGTTAAAACGGCTGAGATGTAGCGTTAAACCGTACTCCCTTCTTAAGTTTATTATAAATAGTATAGAAATTTCTGTCAACACAACTTTAATTGTAGGTTTAAAATTACAACATATTTCGACCCTTGGGGGTCATCATCAGGTCGAGCTTAAAAACCTATTATTTACATCACTTTTTTGCCGTATTATTTTCCATCTGCATTTGGGATCCCTTATGCATTACAAGTGGAATTAATAAAAGATGGAACACATTTTATTAGTATTGTTTGTATGTAAAATTATAAATGTTTTTCCGCTGTGGCCGAGGTGCATTTGGCTGGTCCTTTTTAGTTGGCTTTGCCTCCGGTGTGTGTGTGTGTGTGGGGGGGTGTTGTTTTCTATGTGTTTCCTCTTTGCTGCAATTTTTGTGTTTATGCTGGTT
>Ga0123355_10002291_pt1 | contig 27062 bp, 27 predicted proteins | sample TergutEmb28metaG_3_FD_89872 | JGI IMG/M metagenome (GOLD analysis project Ga0123355, IMG submission 89872) | Embiratermes neotenicus P1 segment gut microbial communities from Petit-Saut dam, French Guiana - Emb289 P1 | ecosystem: Host-associated > Arthropoda: Insects > Digestive system > Gut ... | reverse complement strand
GGAGGTAAAGTGGCTTGTTTATATGCTCCAATCGTTCGGAGAGATCTTTATGTACAGTGCTTTTGCTTATGCCAAATTTTTTTGCCGCTGACCGCACCGTCGCTTTGCTTTCTATAATGTACAACGCCAAATCACAGGCGCGTTCCTCTATATTGTTTTTCAAAAACATCACTCCCGGCAATAGTCATGTTTAGACTATATGCTAAAAGCCGGAGAGTTATGTGATAATGGAAGCGCGGCACAGGCATGACAACCCTTATGAACCCTGGTCTTTTACCGCTTTGTCATATACTTCGCGGCGGATTTCAGCATCAGCCGTTTTGTGCCTGCTTCGTCGAATGCGATTTCGACCAGTGCATCGCCGCCCGCCGGGGAAATGCCGATGATTACACCGTTTCCGAATGCTTTGTGTGAAACGGCATCGCCTTTTTTATAATCTGCAAGCGCCTCATCGCTTACAGCCGGTGCGGCAGTTGTCACCTGATAGCGGTTCTCGCTGATCTCCCGCTCCGGCCGTGTGTAAGAACTTCCGCCACTGCTGAAACCGGTGTCGAAATCGAACGCAAAACCGTAGTCCTCGTGAACATCGATGTTGTCCGTGCTTATTTCACGTATGAAACGTGACGGCAGTCCCGCCGTGGTTTTGCCGAAGATCATGCGCCGCTTCGCGCTGGTGAAAATCAGCCGTTTTCGCGCCCTGGTCATCGCGACGTAGCAGAGTCTGCGTTCTTCCTCCATTTCATCCTGATCTCCTATCGCACGCACGCCGGGGAAAATCCCTTCTTCCATGCCAACTATAAACACCGTGTCAAACTCCAGCCCCTTGGCACTGTGCATCGTCATCATAAGGACCTTATCGTCCCCGCCGTCATCGCTGTCCAAGTCGGTGTAAAGCGCCGTTTCGCTCAAAAAATCAAAAAGCGATCCGCCGTTTTCGTTGATAAACCCAATAATATTGGTCTTCAGCTCTTTCACGTTCTCAATCCGTGTGCGATTCTCGTCGGTCGCCTTCTCTTCCAGCATACGAATATATCCGGTCTTCTCGACCAGCGCATCGTACAATTCGTCCAATGGAGCAGTTTCAGCGAGTTTTCGCAAATCGTCTATCATATCGGCGAACTGGCGCAATTTCCCAGCGGCTTTCAGCAGACCATCAAAGTCGATTGCATTCCTGACAATCTCAAACGCCGGTCTGCCAGTCTCGGCGGCAATATCCGTCACCTTGCCGATTGTCGTTTGCCCGATTCCGCGCGGCGGATTATTTATCACCCGGATCAGCCTCAAATCGTCGTGCGGATTGTGCAGCAAGCACAAATAAGAGAGCATGTCTTTAATCTCGGCCCTGTCGTAGAACCCTGTTCCGCCGATAATGCGATACGGCACCCCTGCCCGTTTAAACGCGGTTTCAAGCTGGTTTGACTGCGCGTTCATCCTATACAAGACTGTATGATCCTGCCATTTCTGGCCTGTAGATCTGCCGGTGAAAATCGTGTCGGCCACGAACTGCGCTTCCGCACGTTCATCGGCTACGATGTGCAGCTCCGGCTTTTCCCCCGATTCATTCTCCGTCCACAGCTTTTTGCCTTTGCGGCCTTTGTTGTTGCGAATCACATCGTTGGCGGCGTCCAGAATAGAGCTGGTAGAGCGATAATTCTGCTCAAGCCGAATAACACGCGCATCTTTATATTTCTGCTCAAAACTCAGGATATTTTCTATCGTCGCACCGCGGAATTTGTATATGCTCTGGTCATCATCCCCGACGACGCAAATGTTGTTGTGATCCCCGGCCAGCGCTGAGGCCAGCATATATTGCAGATTATTGGTGTCCTGATACTCGTCAATCAGCACGTATTTAAACCGCCGCTGGTAGTATTCCAGAACGTCCGGAGCTTCATTAAACAGCCGGACAGTCAGCATTATAAGGTCGTCAAAATCAACGGCGTTTGCCGCTTTAAGGCGATTTGCGTATTCAAGATACGCACGGCCGATTATCTTTTTGCGCAAATCCCCCGATTTCTCAGCCGCCTCTAAGAAATCTTCCGGTGAGGTCAAGTCGTCTTTCGCGCGGCTTATGTACCCCAGCATACTCCTGTATGGGAAGGATTTTTCATCCAGATCAAGGTCTTTCAGTATCCGCTTCATAAGTGACGATGAATCCGCCGTGTCATATATAGTGAACGACCGATCATATCCCAACTTATCGATATCCCGCCTGAGAATTCGTACACAGGCCGAGTGAAATGTCATCGCCCAGACATCGCGTGACTCCGGCCCCAGCATTTTTTCAAGCCGAGCCTTCAATTCCCCTGCCGCCTTATTTGTGAATGTAATCGCGATTACGCGCCAAGGTTCAACCGGTTCCACGGCACACAGACGGTGAATCTGCCCTCGCGTTTCGGCAGACGGCTCTTTTATGTACGATTCCAGTAAAACTAAGTCATCCTCCGTTAAAAAATCCGGGACATATTTACTATCAGAACCACTGCCGTATCGCAATATATTCGCGATTTTATTGATAAGTACGGTCGTTTTGCCGCTGCCGGCGCCGGCCAACAACAAAAGCGGCCCCTGCGTCGTCATGGCCGCATCTTGCTGGACATCGTTTAAATGGGCGAAATCAAGCCCTATCGCCTTGCGACGGGCGGAAATATATCTATTTTCAAATTCACTGCGATCCATACATTGCATCCTTTGTTTTTTAATTCTTCGACAACATTATACCTTATCAGCCGGAAGTTTGCAAAAAAAGATTGCGCCGATCCCTTCGTGGTTTTTCGGCACAATAAAAAAAATTGATTAAAGGGAGTTTGTGACTCCCTTTAATCTAAACAGATTATGAGGATAATAAAATGAAAAAAAGATAATCTAGCGACCCTGTGACTATATAATAACAGGCAGTTATTAAGTAATATACACTCAGATATTTCAAAAATGTTAAATTATAGGAATTTTTAAAATTATTTTTAATCAAATGCCAGGCCGAACCAGGGAGCAGCTTCTCCCGCACCGGTTATTCCGGGAACGGCCGCCAGCATTCCAAACCTCCGGCAGCTGCGAGAAGTGTCATTTCGTCGAGCCGGGGTTCTCACCAAGTACTCCTTTGACGGAAACGCTGCCGCGATTGACGCAATTGCATAATCTTCACAGCCGACGGGTGCAAGAAGCTCTTTTATCCAGACCGTGCCGTTTTGCTGTTTCTCCACCACGGCACAGGATTCCCCGCCCGGCGTGTCTATCATATAAATCCCACCGCCGTACGTATGACACAGTATTTCCTGATATCCCAACGCGTGTAAATCCATCTCAATGTGCGGCGAGTCCGCAAGCAGATTTTCACGCAAACGGCCATATTCAGGCAGCGCAACCGCAGCAACCTTTGACGCGGCAACTCTTGGCAGGGAGATCAACCTTTTTTCACGCGTGTAGAACCAATCGCAAAACCCCGCGCAATTGCGGTAGTATCTGAACAAGCCATCATCCGACGGGCAGAGAGCGACAGCTCCGTATTCGCGACCAAGCGATACCAGCGCTCGCATCACCATCGTGCCGAATCCGCGTCCTCTGTATCGCGGTAGAACCGCGACGCCGTATATCATCGCACACGAAACACTCTCTCCGTTGCCGGAGCGGAGTTTTCCAAACGGCAAAAGATATCCGGCGGAAACCGGCAATCCATCGCATACGGCTGTTAAACAGTATGCCGGCTTGAAATAGTGGCTGAAAAACGCCGATTCATCCCCGGCGCCGAACGCGGATGTCCATATCCGACGTAGGGCCTGCATCTCATCAATTTCCGGCGGGCGTATAACAATTTCCATAGATATCTACCTACAGTGTATGTGTGCAGATTTCTTTGATAACACGCTGCAGTTCTTTTAGATCGACGAATGTATCTGGTTTTCGGTGCGGGTCACGCAAAAGCGCGGCCGGGTGATACAGCGCCATAAACTTCACACCGTCTTTATCGAACCACTTGCCATGATCGCGCGTTATTTTAAAATCCCCGCCGATTAGCGCCGTTGCCGCTATCCTGCCCAAACATACAACTATCTTCGGGCGAAGCAGCAGATACTGCGCGCGTAGCCAGTCCAGACAAGCGTCCCGCTCTGAATTAAGCGGGTCGCGGTTCTTAGGAGGGCGGCATTTTACTATGTTTGCGATATAGATATTCTCAGTCCGGCTGAGATCGATTATTTTCAGCATATTGTCAAGCAATTGTCCCGCACGTCCGACAAACGGCTCACCTTTAATATCCTCTTGCTCACCCGGGCCTTCGCCGACGAAAAGCACCTCAGCTTCCCGGCTGCCCACGCCGAAGACTATGTTTGACCGAGTTTCATACAGCGCACATTTTTTGCAATTTTGGCACGCCGCCTCAAGTTCTTCCCACGATAACATATACTCCACCCCTTGTGATGAAAAGTATACAACACGATTCGGCAAAAGTCTATAGCGGGTTTAGGGCGCTATCTCCAAGTATAACTCAATTAAGGACATTTTTAATTATCCTAAAAACAGGTAGGAGCGGTTGTGCTCCGCTCCTACTTCAAATTATGTGTTTAGTTTTATTGGCTGCTTAATGCCTGCTGGATTATTGCTACAGTTTCTTCAGGGGTTTCACAACCAATAATCAGCCTCTTAAACTCTTCGTCTTTAAGAGTGATAACAATTGCTTCCTCTTTGCGCCTTAGATCGAAAAACACTTTATCGCCATCCGAGTTCCAAAAGCCACCTTCCCTAAATGTTCCGCCGTAGTACAATTCATTTGAATTAGTTCCTATAACTTTGTCAAGGGCTTTCGGCAGTTCTTTCCAATCTAAACCTGTGGTCACCGATTCCACGCTTGTTAATGGGACAGAAACTTCACTCTTCATTGCAAAAAATTTCCTCACACCCTTCATGTCGATTACCAGTTGCCCGTTTTCAATTCTTACTCGTGCCATTTTTCATTCTCCTTTATAATTATTATTTGTACTTTCCAGTTTGTGAATGTGAAGAGAGTAGCAGTATATAATGGCCGGTGAAACAAACGCCCATGTGTGGGGTTGCTTCCCCTACACCAGCACTACCTCAATTCCGCCAAAACTGTTTGTGCCGTGCAGCGTAATAGTCGGAGCGCCGTCTGTATGTGAGGTTTTGGGGATATCAACACCTCCAGCAAAGCTGCTGTCCATTTGATCGACAATATTCCATCCACGTGGGATATATAGTTCAACGCCGCCGAATGAGTTCTCAACTTCAACCACGGCACCTTCCGTAGACAAAGTGGCGTTCTCGAAATATATTTCCATGCCGCCGAATTTGTTTTTGACACTGACATAGGACAGGTTATCAGAGTTGATGTATTTGCTGGAACCGCCGAACTTCCCTGCAAAATAGAGCTTTTCACCGTCGGCATCTTCTTTGTCATGGTACTCGCGTGTTCCGTCAAGACTGATTGTGGCCGCGAATTTCCCTTTGCCAAAAATGGTGTGGAAGCCGATTGACAACAGCGCTACAATGCCGGCAAGCGCCCAGAAATTGATCCGGATATCCAACAGTCCCTCAATAGGCCTGCGGAAGATAAACACAAGAATTCCCAGCTGGACGAACATGCTCAGCCACTCCATTTTGACGGCGCTGGCAATAGCCAATGCTGCAACAGGCGTGCCGATAAGCAACGACCATACATTCACTTCCCCCAGATGGCCAAAGACGTGAAGCACAATCACCCCGGCGGCCGCGATGAACCAAATTCCCCAGAAAACATTGCTGGGCCTGATTCTTTTATTTTTCATAGTTACATTCTCCTTTGACTTAATTTTTGTTTCAGGTCTTTAAAATATAGCCTGGACACATAAACCTGTTTATGTGTGTTAAAAAATTGGATAGATACCGACGAGGATAAGTTTTTGCTGAGAGACAGAATCTTGCCTGTGTTGGCTATAGTGGATTTTGATATCCGCATAAAATCGGATGGCAGGACGGTTTCAAGCTGATACAGTCGGTAGCCGACTTTAAATATGTCATTGACCGTGTGGGCATAGACAGTTTCTCCGCTGGTCTCAAAGAACAATACTTCAGTGCTGGGGAAATAGAACTCTTGATCTTCCTTGTAGTAGATAATGGCAGGCGTGTCATCCAAAATCGCCTCGATGGCCTCGCATTGTTTTTTGATATTCTCGTCAAGACTGTGACACCGAATCACGATCTCTTCTTCCGATTCTTTAGGTATAAATTCGATACGAAACCTCACACGCACCTCCTCCCCCCTCGTTTAAAAGCATTATAGCTTATCAAGGTCGGTTTGGGAATCACTTTCCGCCAAGTGGTCAAGATGTATCGGTAAGCGGTAGATTTTCAGGCAGGAAGTGTGTGTTTCCGCAGAAGATTCAAAAAACTGTTGACAAACCGCACGTTATCTGATAGCATACTCAAGCGTTCCAAAGACAGCAGGTGGCTCAGTGCCGTAAATCCTGCCGAGGGCAGCTTGATTTTTTATGACAGCTAACTGTCCTTGTGCTTTTTTGCGCAGGGATTTTTTCTTTTGGACGCTTTAAAGTCTAAATAAATTGGAGGTGAAAAATCCAGTGCCGAATGCAAATGTTCTCATTGAGAAGCAAAGGATAGTTGAAGAGTTGACGGAAAAGCTGAAAAGCCAGGCCGGCGTTTTAATCAACTATTCAGGAATCACTGTTATTGAGGATACCGACCTCAGGGTAAAACTGCGCGAGGCGAATATCGACTACACTGTCGTGAAAAACACGCTTATGCGGTTTGCCATCAAAAACGTGGGCTTTGAGGAGATGGATCCGATCCTTAACGGAACGACGTCTCTCGCAGTAAGCGCGGACGATCCTGTCGCCCCGGCGCGAGTTATCAAAGAATACGCCGATAAACTCCCCGATTACTTTGAAATCAAAGGCGGGTTTATGGACGGCAGAGTTCTGTCAGTGGACGAGGTTAACTCGCTGGCAAGAATCCCGCCGCTGCCGATACTACAAGCGCAATTGTTGGGTACAATGCTGGCTCCGATTTCGCAGCTAGCCGTTGTCCTGAAAGCAATAGCCGAGAAGAACGGCGAACCGGCAGAGGCCGAAGTTCCCGCAGCAGAAGCAGCCCCAGTTGAGGAAGCTGCCCCCGTCGAGGAGGCTGCGCCCGCTGAAGAGGCGGCTCCTGCCGAAGAAACAGCATCCCCAGCAGAAGAGACACCCCCCACGGAAGAAACCGCACCTATAGAAGAAGCCCCAGCTGAATAAAATAAATACTTAAATGGAGGTATATTTGAGTTATGGCAAGTGAAAAAGTTACCGCTTTAATTGAAGAGGTAAAAGCTCTGACAGTAATAGAGCTTTCAGATTTAGTCCACGCGCTTGAGGAAGAGTTCGGCGTATCCGCAGCAGCGATGGCTGCCCCGGCGGCAGGTGCCGCACCCGCAGCCGCAGCGGAAGAGAAGACCGAGTTCGATGTCGTTATGACAGAGTTCGGTGCGGAGAAGATCAAAGTCATCAAAGAAGTCCGTGCAATCACAGGCCTCGGCTTGGCCGAAGCGAAAGCCCTTGTCGAATCTGCGCCGGTGCCGGTTAAAGAAGGCGTAGGCCAGGACGAAGCGAACGAGATAAAAGACAAACTAGTCGCCGCCGGCGCTGTTGTCGAGATAAAATAATATCGAACTTTAATAACAATAAAAATCCAAACACGGTTCATGTTCGTACCGTTGTTTGGATTTTTTGCGGTTATATGCTTTGGGATTCGGCGGCTTTCTTGTCACTGGGTTAAGATTGCCCCAGCCCCCACGCCGGTCCGCGTGATATTCTTTCTTTTTCCGCTTGGATTGTTTGTCAAGCGGTATATGATTCTGTTTCATTTGAAACACCTCCTAGCATTTATTATATCAAAAAAATTCTGAAATATCAAGCAAATTTCGACTTGATATTCATGCGAACCTGTGATATAATACTAAGAACCATAAAATGAGCGGCAATGAACCTCACAATTTGTCGAGCAAGGAGAGTACTATGGGAGACACAAAGGAACGACTTTTACCGGGAACAGCGGTTACATATCCTGACTCCGCCGGGGGTAAGGGCTTCTCGAAAATCGAAATGCTGATATCGGCTACAGGGGGACTTAGCCTGTCGCAAGTCTGCGCGGTAACCGGACTTGAAGGGTCAACCATACAAAATTGGGTTAAGCGCGGCTGGGTCACGAACCCCAGAGGTAAGAAGTATGACGAGATTCACATCGCCAGGATACTTATAATAAACGCGCTGAAAGATTGCATTAAGCTTGAGCATATCTCTATTCTGATGAAATATGTAAACGATCCCCCCACAGAGGGGATTGTGAAAGAGAGTGATCTTTTCAATTTCCTCTGTGACGCGTTGGCGATGATGGGACAGGCGGATGACCTTTCTAAAGGCGGGGTCGAGTCTGTTGTTGAAGCCGTTGTCAAAGACTATGAGGATTCACCGGTTTATGAGAAAATACGCAAAGCGTTGGCTGTTATGATTTACGCCTGTGTATGCACAGATGTCAAGCGCAGAACTGAATCAATGATGGACGAAGTCCTCTCGGAGTATAGAAATCCAAAGATCGAAGAAACTGCAGAAACTGCAGAGGCAAGCGAAATTGCCGACACCCCGGTGGAAGAGGTAAGTGCAATCGCTGACACTCCGCCGGAAGAAATTTCGGATGCCACCGAAGAGACGAGTGGCGAGCCGATCCCGGATACACCGGCGAAACAGTCAAATAGACCGTGGTATTTCCGGAGAGGGTCAAAAACATAAGCGCGGGGCGTGATATGCAAACAGAAAGCGGATAAACATATGCGGTGATTCCAAGACAAGCAAAAGGGCGGTTATCCGACTAATACCGCCCTTCTATTTATTTTGAAAGATTAGACGGTGTTTTATTATGAAAAAATGCTTGATTGTTGTAGATTATCAAAACGATTTTGTGACAGGTTCCCTTGGGTTCGCGGAAGCCGCAGAACTGGAACGTAGTATCGTTGAGAAAATAACCCGGTACCGTGATAACGGTGACGAGGTGGTATTCACTTTCGATACGCATGATGAGAATTATAGGGACACACAGGAAGGGCGTAATCTTCCGGTGCCTCATTGCCTGCAAAATACTGATGGTCACAAACTATATGGCAAGGTGGCGGATTTGATTGAAAAATCAGATAAGCGGTTTTACAAAAACACATTCGGGTCGGATGAGCTGTACATGTATTTAAAAATAGAGCCGTTTGAAAACATCGAACTTGTCGGTGTGGTGTCTAATATCTGTGTTATATCCAATGCCGTCTTAGCCAAAACAGCACAGCCGAACACCCCCGTTGTTATAGACGCAAATTGCACGGCGAGCCATGACAGCCATTTGCATCAGGCGGCGCTTGATATAATGTCCGGCTTACAGATAGAGGTGGTAAGATGACCTGTGAAAAACTGTCCATGCTCTGCGACTTCTATGAGTTTACCATGAGCAATGGTTATTTAAAAACCGGCATGTATAACCGGAACACATATTTTGATGTGTTTTTCCGTGCCGTGCCGGATAAAGGCGGATTTGCGATTGCTGCAGGATTGGAACAAGCGGCCGAATATATACAACAGCTTCGATTCAGCGAAAAGGACATTGCCTTTCTGCGTTCTAAAAATATTTTTGACGAACAATTTCTGAATTATCTGAAAACTTTCCGCTTTACCGGCGATGTTTATGCAATACCGGAAGGTACACCCGTATTCCCGAACGAGCCGATTATGACGGTCAGAGCCCCGGCGATTGAGGCGCAGATAATTGAAACCTTTATACTGCTGGCTTTGAACCATCAATCATTGATTGCCACAAAAGCCAATCGTATCGTCAGGGCCGCTCAGGGGCGCGCCGTTTTAGAGTTCGGCTCACGCCGCGCACAAGGCGGGGATGGCGCGGTCTTGGGTGCGCGGGCGGCTTATATCGGCGGCTGCGCCGGAACGTCCTGCACACTGGCCGATAAGTTATACGGCGTACCCGCAAGCGGGACGATGGCGCATTCATGGGTACAAATGTTTGATTCAGAATACGAGGCGTTTAAGACTTATTGCAAGCTGTACCCTAACAACGCGACCTTGCTTGTAGACACCTATAACACTATACAAAGCGGCGTCCCAAATGCTATCAAAGCATTTAAAAACACAGGCATCACAACATGTGCAATCCGTTTGGACTCCGGCGATATTTCCTACTTGTCTAAAGAGGCTCGCAAGCTGCTTGACGAGGCTGGATTGTTTGACTGTAAGATTGTCGCGTCAAATTCACTTGATGAACATCTGATTACCGATTTAATCATGCAGGGTGCGCAAATAGACGTTTTCGGAGTCGGGGAACGGCTGATTACGGCGAAAAGCGACCCGGTGTTCGGCGGCGTATATAAGCTGGTCGCGGTGGAAGATGATCAGGGAGCGATTATCCCAAAAATCAAGGTAAGCGAGAATATTACTAAGATTCCCAACCCGCATTTTAAGGAGCTGTACCGCCTGTTTGACAATGAAAGAGGCAAGGCCCTGGCTGATGAGCTGTGCTTGTATAACGAAACAATCGACGAAACCGCTCCGCATACAATATTTGACCCGAACGCCGTATGGAAAACAAAAACGCTGACAAATTTTACGGCCAAAGCGCTGCAAGTCCCCATTTTCAAAAACGGCAATTTGGTTTATACATTGCCGGATATCGAACAAATCAGAACATATTGTGCCGAGCAAGTCGATACGCTATGGGACGAGGTGAAGCGGTTTGAAAATCCGCATACCTATTATGTAGATTTATCACAAAAGCTATGGGACATCAAGCAACAACTGTTGAAAGCGGAGGACGATGGCAATTGTCTTACCGCTTCGCCGTAACCCGCATCCAATCCCTGTCCCGGAGTGGACCGGCGCAGAGCCCAACCACGGGCGGATTGCCATTCGCCCCTGCGTCATCAGCGCTTTGTCCGTTCCCATGAAATAAAACTATTGACATGTCATAGCCCAAGGCGGTATAATATAAGTGAAAATAAAACTTGTTAGGTGAGGCTCCTAAAAGAACACAGGCTGCTGCCCTTAAATGTCGAGAGACGCCACGGGGTATAACAGGCATTGCCGGATTAAGGCTTGCTTAATGTAGCTGTTTTGGATTAGTCCAAAATCTACGTCTTTTAGTGCTAAAGCTCGTACGAGGGGTTAGATAAGTGTGTCTTTCGCGGGTTATCTCAGTTGCGGCTGTATTATATGCCTTTACTGTAGATAATCTTTGCGGTTGGCTGTTTGATTTACGACCTCTTGAGGTCGTTTTTGTTATTTTTAAGCCTTACGCATTACAAAAAAGGTGGTGATATTCGTGGATTCGGACGGTAGTAGTTATAAGAAAATGATATTGCGGAAAGATTATCCGTATTACTAACTGAAATTGGAGGTGCAATATGTTAAACGAAAAAATTCTGGCTCATATTGAAAACAGAGACATGGTAAACTTGAAATTACTACTCAGCGATGCGGAAGAAATGGAAATATTATACACGCTTCACGCATTGTCATCGGAAGAGCAGGTAATCGTATTCAGACTGCTTACAAAAGATACAGCGCTATCTATTTTTGAGCAATTAGACACCGACATGCAGCAGAATTTGCTACACTCTTTCACTGATGAAAGAGCAACTGAATTTGTTAACGAACTGGCCCCGGATGATCGGGTGCGGCTATTAGATGAGCTGCCGGCATCAGTCGCAAAAAAGCTTATCGCGTCCCTATCACCCGAAAAACGCGTGGCTACTAACATAATCATGGGATACGCCCCGGAAACGGCCGGACATATAATGACCACCGAATATATTTCCCTCAAAAAAAATATGACGGTGGAAAAAGCCTTAGACAAGGTGCGCAGGCAGGCAAAGGACAAGGAAACTATCTATACGCTGTTTGTGACGGATAATTCCAAAAAGCTTGAAGGTGTCCTTTCCTTAAAAGAATTGCTTATGGCTGACGGAGACTCCACCGTGGAAGACACAATGTCCAAAAAGGCCATAAGGGTATCGACCGACACAGACCAGGAGGAAGTTGCCAGGACTCTGCAAGAGCTTGATCTTCTGGCGATACCTGTAGTTGACAAAGAAGAGCGGCTGGTGGGCATAGTGACCATCGATGATGCTATAGACATACTTGAAGAAGAAGCAACGGAAGACATTTACGACCAAGCAGGCCTTGCAGATATAACGGGCCGTGAGACCGACCGCAGTGTGGTATTAGTCAGTGGCAGCTTGTGGAAAATATGGAAAGTACGATTGCCTTTTCTAGTAATCACCCTCATTGCCGGATTGTTTGCCGGAGTAATAATCGGCGGATTTGAGGAGGCGCTTGAATCCATTGCGGTGGTAGCCATGTTTATCCCGTTGATAATGGATATGGGCGGAAACGTAGGCACGCAGTCCTCGACGGTTTTTGCGCGCGGAGTGGTGCTTGGACATATTCATATAAAGAAGTTTGTGAAACACTTTTTGAAAGAAATCGGAATCGGGTTCAGTATGGGCGTGCTGATAGGCACGGTTGCGGGAACTGTAGTTGCTATATGGCAGCGTATGCCTATGCTCGGCCTGGCTGTCGGACTTGCGTTGGTAGTCACTATGACGCTTGCGGCGCTGCTGGGTTTTTTGGTGCCATATGTGCTTATAAAGTTCAAAGCTGATCAAGCCGCGGGTTCGGCACCGATAATAACGTCGATAAAAGACATCGCCGGGCTTCTTATCTATTTTGCGTTTGTCAGCGTCTTTTTGGGGAATATGATAGGTTGATTATTAGCACAAGCGATAAACAAAGGCCCTGTCTGCAAAGATGGGGCCTTTGTTTATCACTTGTACTATTGAAAAATACACTGATATTTGGTATTCTGGACATAGTATAAAGGTCAAGGGGTAAGCAAGATGAATATTGAAAACAATAAGTTTCTGTTTTATGTCTACGTGGGTTTGACTGCTTCTGGCTATGACGGCTACGACCACAGCGACGCAGATATATCAGCGCTTGCCGGTAAAATTCACACTGCCGGATTTTCAGATAGGATAAAATCGTGGTTCGCCCGCGCCCGCACCGGTCAGGTTGAAGTTAATCCGTACTGGCCAAGGGGATCACAGCTCTCAGCAGCGAGCTTCTTTATTAATGGAGAATATGCGTTTGACGTTAATACGTTTTTCAGCTTCATAGAAAATGCAGGCGGCGTGTCAGACCCGATTGGCGTGGATGATTTCCGGCTTTGGATTTCGGAATTGCCGGGCATTCTGCAGGAGCTGGACGCTCATCCCGCAACCGCCGCACTCTGGGACGAATACAGTCGAATTGTCAGTACACGCGCATCAGGATGGGGCGGGGAGATTGAAAAAACTATCAAAGCGGCCGAGCAATTTTTCGGCAAAGACATCCCCACGCTGGCTTTCGCACCAAACCTGTTCACGCCCTATAACGCCGACTTTGTCCGGATTGGGAGTCGCATTATCACAGTGGCTCAGTCCCCCAACGCAGAGACCATGCTGCACGAAACAGCGCATACCGCAATTGCAAGTTATCGCACTCAATTCACGGGCTTTGCTGAGACTTATGGGCTTAGGAATTTTGCCGACAAGAGCAAGATGCTGAAGTTCGGATACATGGAAGATGAGTCGGCGGCGTCAATCGCCCATGTGATTGAAGAATGCTTCGTGCGGGCGATTTCCACTGAGATTTCCGGCGGAAGTGATACACGGCTTCAACTCCACGCTGAATACGGTTGCACATCGGTGCCGGTGATCGCACGACATGTTCGGAGGTTGAAAACAACGGCGGCGACTCTCCCCAACCTCATCGATGCTGTTTTGAACGAAATGGAGACTAAACCATGAAAGATATCGAAAACATACGCCTCGACGGAACCTCAGTTGTCATCCTGGATCAAACCCTCTTGCCCGGCGAGACTAAGTTCCTCACGCTTGCGTCTGCGGATGAGCTGTTTGACGCAATTGCGACATTGAAAGTCAGAGGCGCACCCGCGATTGGGATTTTCGCGGCGTTTGCGCTGTATGTTCTGGCTGTGCAGATAGAGGCTGAAGACTACATAAGCTTCTGCCGCAAAATCATGGAATACAGCGCGTTTCTAAATTCCGCACGCCCGACTGCGGTGAATCTGCACACACAGCTCAAGCGGATGGAGCGGCTGGTGGAGTCCTGTAAAGACGCCGATATTCCGGTAATTCTGGACGCGATGCGGAAAGAGGCGCAAGACATTCAGCAGGAAGATATCAACATGTGTAAGGCGATATCTGAACACGGACTGTCGCTTATCCGGGACAGATTCGTCATATTAACGCACTGCAACGCGGGACCGCTGGCAACATCGCGATACGGCACCGGCCTGGGGTCGATTCTGCTGGGGCATGAACGCGGGATTCGCCTGCGTGCCTTCTGCTGTGAGACGCGGCCACTGATGCAAGGTGCACGGCTGACGGCGTACGAACTGACTCGCGCTGGGGTTGATTGCACGCTGATCTGTGACAATATGGCAAGCGCCGTGATGAAACAGGGCAAGATTGACGCCGTTTTCGTCGGATGCGACCGCGTTGCGAAAAACGGGGATACCGCGAACAAAATCGGCACCAGCGGCCTCGCGGTGCTGGCGAAGCATTATGGCATACCGTTCTATGTCTTCTGCCCGTCATCTACGATTGACCCAGAATGCGAAACCGGCGCGGATATCGAAATTGAGCTGAGGTCACAGGAAGAGATAACAGAGCTTTACTTCCAAAACCCGATCGCCCCGCCGGGGATAAACTGCTACAATCCGGCGTTTGATGTTACGGATAGCAGTCTGATTACCGCGATAATTACTGAGAATGGCGTGTGTAAAGCGCCGTATGGTTTTTGACAAAACACCCGCCGACTGCGGTCGGCACCCTCTTTACTAAAGAGAGGGCTTTCTTTGGTGGCGACCCCGTCTCCCGTCCCCTGCCCTCTCTTTAGTAAAGATGGCGGTCCCGCAGGACCGGGTGTTTTGCACAAATAATTAATATTAGGTGGGGTGTATAATGGAAATCAAAACAGTTAGTTTATCTGATATTCCAGTTTGGATATTGCTCTCAAAAGAATATGATAGTTATGTTCAGGAAATTGTCCCAAACCTTACAGAATGGTATGAAGGCAATGAAACATCGCCATCTTATGATAGTTACATGAGATCAAAAATCAGCAAAAATGAAGCCTTTATGGCAACGGGCAAAAATAGCATGTGTTACGGCATTGTAGCAATATCAAAGACAAATAATAATATAACTTTTTTCGCAATATCTCATAAATCCGATTTCTATAAAGTCGGCGGATTTTTGCTTGAACATGTTTTATCTATGTTAAATACAAAAGCAGCTATCAAGACAAATATAATTAAAAGTAATGCGGAACAAATACAAAAACAACACACGCTTTTCAGTTAATATGGTTTTGTTTTTTCGCATGATGATTTAGAAAACGGAGTACCTGTAAGCTGTATGAAAAAGGACGGTAACCACAATGATATATTCCGACGAAGCTGACATCCGCCGCGATATAATTGAGGCTGGGCGGCGGCTTTACATGAAGAACCTCATCTGCGCCGGGGACGGCAACCTCAGCGCGCGCGTGTCGGAGCGTGAGATTATCGCGACGCCAAGCGGCGTTTGTAAAGGTTTTATGACTGTCGACATGCTGGTAACGCTGGATATTGACGGCAAGCAGCTCTCCGGGAACCTGGAACCGTCGTCGGAGATTAAGATGCATCTGGCTGTTTACAGGGAGTCGCCGGATATTCTTGCAGTCTGTCACGCGCACCCGCCTGTGGCGTCGGCATTCGCCGCGTCCGGAGCTGCGTTGGATCAGCCGTTTCTGCAAGAGGCGGTTATGCTGCTGGGCGTTATCCCAGTGGCGAGATACGCCGCGCCCGGGTCGGAGGAATTAGCCCAAGGCGCGGCCGCGTACGCCGCCGACTATCACGGGGCGCTGTTGGAACATCACGGCGCCGTCACATGGGGTAGCAGCGTAATGCAGGCTCTTTTCAGGATGGAAAGCATTGAACACATGGCAACGGTCGCAATGCATTCAAAAATGATGGGATTCACGCGCACGTTGAATAAAGCTCAGGTAGACGAACTGATCGCCATGAGAGCGAACTGGGGAATCACCGCCGCGCTTGGTGAGTTCAGGGAGGACAGCAATGATGATTACGAAAGCTGAGAGAGCAGATTTGGAGCAAATACTTGAACTGCAATATTTAGCGTATCAAAGTGAAGCTGAACTCCTCAATGATTTTTCAATACAACCTTTGAAGCAAACTTTAGAGGAAATAACGCGGGAATATGAGAAGTGCATATTCCTGAAAGCAATTAGCGAAATGGGAGATATAATTGGGTCTGTGCGGGCTTATACAGACAACGGCACGGCTTATATCGGAAAATTGATAGTACATCCTGACAGACAGGGACGAGGCATAGGCACAAAACTGCTTTATGCAATTGAACGAGAATGTTCAGCCGTAAGATACGAGCTGTTTACAAGCGGTAAAAGCACACGGAACATGCAGCTTTATCAGAGCCGCGGATATGTAAAGTTCCGGGAACAGACAGAAGATGGCGTAACTTTTGTATACCTCGAAAAATACGCCGACAACCGGGCGGTATAAAATAAAAGGAGCGGAAACTATGAAATTGTGCAGTATCTTAATTAACGGCAATCCCTGCGTGGGCGTGAAAACGGAAAGCGGCATTGTGAATCTTACCGACCTGGGATTCCCTGCGAGTATGAGCGAGTTCATTGTTGGCGGAGATGCGATTCTCGCCCGTGCGGAAGAAGCTCTGCGGGTGGGAAATCTTCCGGCGTTGAACGAACGGGATGTAAAATTCCTGCCGGTGACTGAACCTAAGAAGATTATCTGCGAGGGGCTGAATTTCAAAAAGCACGCGGAGGAGACGGGCGGCACGGCGCCGGATTATCCGATATTTTTCAGCAAATTCAGCGACGCGCTTGCGGCTGAAGGAGAGGCAGTCACGCTTCCATCCTGGCTGAAAAATTATGATTACGAGGCGGAGCTGGTTATCGTCATCGGCAAACTGGCGGTGAATGTATCGGTTGAGCAAGCAAAAGACTGCATATTCGGCTACACCTGCGGCAACGACCTAAGCGCGCGTGACGCTCAGTTTTTATCAACCCAGTGGCTTGCTGGAAAATCGCTGCCCGGATTCGGTCCAACAGGGCCATATATTGTCACCAGCGACAGTTTTGACCCGTACGTATCGAACGGAATTTACTGCGAATTAAACGGAGTCCGCGTACAATCTGGCGATACATCGGACATGATTTTCCCGTGTTATGAGACAGTGAGCGCGGCGTCCCGGTTTTTCCCGCTCTCCCCCGGTGACCTGATTTTCACCGGCACCCCAGCCGGAGTTATCCAGGGCAAGCCTAAGGAAGCGCGTGTATGGCTGAAACCCGGTGACACGGTAAAAGTGACAATTGACGGCATCGGAACGCTGACAACGCCGCTTGTGTAGGGCGTTTCGGCTGATCGAAAAGGCGGACGCGCAATGCGCGCCCCTACACGGTTTTCCCGTAGGGTGCGCATTGCGCGTCCGTTATTATTGGATTCAATCTATGCTTTCAATCCCGCCATTTTCAGGACATCCGGTACGAATTTTTCCCATCCAAGCGCCATGATATGTATACCCTGGCAATAGTCCTTGCACTCTTTGATAATCCGCGCTGTGATCTCCACACCTGTGGCTCCGGACGATGTCTTTTCCTTATCCGCCTTCAACTCATCGACAATTGCCTCTGGGACGCTGATCCCTGGTACATTTTTGCTCATGTAATTGACCATGCCCGCATTTTTCGGGATAATCAGACCAAGCATGACCGGTACACCGAACTGCTTGGCTCTTTCCATGAATTTTATAAATTTCTCAGAATCATAGACAGCCTGGGTTTGGAAATATTCTGCCCCGGCTTTGACCTTTTGCTCCATCTTCGCGAGCTGTACATCTACCGAATCACTGCAAGCAGAAACAACCGCACCTTTACAGAATTTCGGCGGCGCACCCTCAAGCTCGTTACCGCCCAGATCAACGCCTTTTTCAAGCTCCCCGACAGCGTGCAGAAGCGATACAGAATCAAGATCGAACACAGGTTTTGCCTGCGGATTGTCACCCACGCTTGGGTGGTCGCCGGTCAGAAGAAGCAAGTTCTCTATGCCGAAATACGCTGCGCTCAATAAATCTGCCTGCAATGCGATACGGTTACGGTCGCGGCAAGTAAGCTGGAATATCGCCTCGTGTCCAGCGTCTTTCAGTCCTTTACAGGTTGCCAGCGAACCCATGCGCATTTTTGATGACTGGCTGTCTGTTACGTTTATCGCTGTGACGTCTTTCAAAAACTCATCAGCTTCGTGTATAAGATGTTCGGGGTGACAGCCCTTAGGCGGGCCAACTTCCGCGGTGATCACCATTTCGCCCTTTTTGAACAGTTCTGATATTCTCATCTATTTACTCTCCTCATACATCAAATTAAAGTTCCGCAGTTTTGCCGGATAGCGCATTTCGTCTAAAAGCCCGAGTTTTTCAAGCCGCTTATAGATACGCTCCCACCCGCAATCCATCTCTTTATCGACTTCACATTTACCGTCTTTGCAGCCGCCGCACTGGCCGTTGACAAGGCTCTTTGAACAAGCCGTAATCGGGCAGATGCCGCCGGTACCGTTGAGATAGCATTCACCACACTGTTCGCAGTCAAACTCCAGCGGAGTCACTCCCTGTCCGCCCGGCAGCGGATACGTATCGCAGGCGGCGTATACTTTTTTATCCCTGAAATTATCGGAAACAGTCTGCACCCCAACACCGCATGAGAACACCAGAACGGTATCGGCGGCATTGAGTTTGTCCATGTGCTTGGCGAGCTGTACTTTCAGGTTGTCCGGATTGCAAACGTATTCGGTGATGACATTACCGGTCGGGTTGAGTTCTTTCACAAGCTCAATAGCTTCAACTTCGGGGAAATGGACTTCTTTGCAACCTTCGCATGTGACACAAATCGTTTTGCCTTTTGCGACGCATTCGATATCCTCTTTTGATTTAAGCACGGTTATAAGCATTTATTTCCCCTCCTTTTGCGCTTGCTCGATAACGCCTTTTTTGCACTGTTTTATTGAGTATCTGAGCGGTATTTTGGACGAGCAGATGAACTCACAGCAGCCGCATTCCATGCAGTCGCGCACGCTTTTGTCATTCGCGCCGGTCCAATCCTGCGCCATGGCGAGCTTCGGATAATACAGCGGCAACAGTTCCATCGGGCAAACGTCGGCGCATCTGCCGCACTTGATGCAGTCGGACGCTTCCGATACATCAGGCTCAATGGCAATAATGCCGTTCGTGCCTTTAATCATCGGCACATCAAAATTCTCAATCTCAAATCCCATCATCGGGCCGCCGAGTTTTATTGTCACATCGTCACTTGTCAAGCCGCCGCAGTGATCGATAAGCGATTGCACCGGCGTGCCGACTTTTACCATATAGTTACCCGGATTCTTAATATATGGCCCTGTGACTGTCACAGCACGTTCAATCAGCGGCATACCTTTCTGTATCGCATCGGACACGGCTTTGACTGTGCTGACGTTGCTGACGACGACGCCGACATCAAGCGGCAGCGCCCCGCTGGGAACGGATTTGCCTAATGCGCGTTTAATCAACATTTTCTCCGCGCCTTGCGGATATTTTGTCTTTGCAACAACGATTCCAATGTTAGGTATATCCGCCGTCTTTTTCTCCAGAAGTTCAATCGCGTCGTGTTTGTTATCTTCGATTACAATCATGCCTTTTTCGGCACCGGTCGTTTTAATCAGGACTTTCAGGCCGAAGATAACGTCATCGGCGAACTCAAGCATCACACGATGATCGCATGTCAACAGCGGTTCGCATTCACAGCCGTTTAGCAGAACTGTGTCAATCGGCTTCGGCGACTTCAGTTTCACAGCCGTTGGGAATCCGGCACCGCCCATGCCGACGATGCCTTTTTCACGCACGATGTCGGCGATTTCATCGACCGAAAGACTTTCCCAATTCTGCACTGGTTTTACTGATTCATGCAGCTCGTCTTTACCGTCGGACTTGATTACAACCGACATAACTTGCACGCCTGTGGTTGGGTGAAGACGCTCTTCAACAGCCGTGACTGTTCCGCTGACGGAAGAATGTATCGTGCTGCTGATAAATCCGCCCGCTTCACCGATTTTCTGGCCGGTTTTCACCGTGTCTCCCGCCGCGACTATCGCCTGAGCCGGTGCACCTGCATGTTGGCTCAATGGGATCACCACGTTATCCGGGGCAGGGAATGTTTTCAGCGGGAAGAACTCTGCCAATTCCTTGTATTCGGACGGGTGGATTCCGCCGTAATAACCTTCAAACCGCTTTTCGCGGATTGATTTCACGTAATCGTCAATGAATTTGAAATTGACTTTAGAATGATCCCTAAGCTGTACGGGTACGTTCAAAATCTCCGCAGCGCGACCTTGGGCGGCCAGGCGTTCGTGAATCTTATCCCATGCGCAGTCTTTGTCTTTGCTGACTTCGCACTTAAAGTTTTTTGACCCGCCGCATTGTCCGTTGACAAGGCTTTTAGAGCAGTCAACAATCGGGCAAATGCCGCCGGTGAGGTTCAGATAACATTGCCCGCAACCGTCACAACGGACGGTGGTCAGCGCCATGCCGTGGTGTCCGTCATAAGACTTCACTGAATCAGCGGCTGCGTAAACAGGCATGTCAGACAAGTCCGCGACTGTCTGAATCCCCAATCCGCAGGAGATGACGGCCACGTTTTCGGTACCCGTCGGCAGCTCCAGCTTATTCTGCGTCGTCGTTTTGTTGCACAGGAAATCCACATTCACACAGCCTGTGATTTTTTTGCCCTGCTCCGCGGCGATTTTCTCAAATTCACCGCGTTCCGGCTCGTCCGCGTTTTCAAATTCCTTAAAGCACTTGTTACAGGCAACGACAAACAGATTGTCCTTACCTTCGAGAAGCGGCACTATCTCGTCTCTGCTTTTTAATCGGAACTTGGTATAATCCTCCAAATTGATTTACCCCCTCTTAGTATGTTATGTGTCAACTTGTATAACCCGTTATAAATTCAAGAGGATTATAACACAACCCCGCCGAATTGTCCAGACTGCGTGTATCATTATTCTGCTTAACATGGCGGTTTAATTTTCCACAGAGAATTTACTTTGCAAAAATCAGGGAAGCATGTTATAATAACAACATAATAGTGATATATTATGTCCAAAAGTTTAAGGAGGAAGAATGATGTTTTGTCCTGAATGCGGAGAATCTCTTCCCGCGGACGCTCAATTTTGTACAGAATGCGGCACGGCTACGGATGCATATGCCGCCGCTGAACCAGCAGTAACACGCAAGAAATTCCGCCCGTGGATGGCAGGCGCATCCGCGCTGGCAGTTATAGTTGTGGTCGCCGCTGTTTTGTTGTTTGTGAGAGCTTCACCATTACTTGCCGCCAGCCGTTCAATGACCAATTTTCAAAACGAGCTGTCTGAGAGACTTGAATCCACCCCGCTCCAGGCTTTCGGACTGTTAATGAACAGCTTCAGCCACGGAACCGTTAATGTAAACTTCACCTATGCCGACCGGTGGTCAACGGCCAGAGTTAATGCAAGTCTTGCCTCAAATGCACAGAGGGGTGAATACGCATTAAGCGGAAACGTTAATGTCGATAGCGTCAATCTTGACTTTTCAACCTACCTAAACAGGGATAGGGTCGCCTTCGGCTCACGTCAGATTGGCAGAGATTATTACGGTTTCAGATTTGCCACGTTCCGTGACGATATCAGGCCTTTCGGCAGAGAGCTGGGGCTTAGCAATTCTGATATGGACAATGCCGCTGATATTGTTGAGGCAATTGGCGACAGCTTGAGAAGCGGCAGCACCTTTGCCGATTACTACTCAGATTACACCGCGGCGCTGGTTAGCCTCTTCCGCAATGCCGAACAGGTAACGAACAGAGTTGACGTAAGAGTCGGCGGATCAACGATTAACGCAAGAAGAGTTGAGTACACATTCAGCGACGACGCTATCATCAATCTGTTGTATGATTTGGTTGACATTTTTGAAAATGACGAGAACATGCTCGATGCCTTTAACGGTCCTTTCGTTGACAGTGGGATATCTATGTCCCACAGAGACATGGTTCGTACGCTCAGGGATGCTGTTCGTACTATAGAGCGCAATTTCAGCGGATATGTGACCTTGACGTTCTACATCGGCAACCGTGACCGTATGCTGCGTATTGATCTCAGCGGAGACTTGGTAATCTACGGTGACCGCTTCGAGTTTGAGATAATCTTAGACCTGGGCGAATCCGCCACGGACACGTGGGAGCTTGACATGACGTTCCGCTTTGATAGAGAGCGGGTCAACGTGAGGATTATTTGGGATTACAGAGAAGCGAACGGCAACCATGTACATACGATCGAAATTTCCGGGCGGGACATTGATACCATTGAGCTCCGGTCCGATTGGGATCCGGTTCGCGGCGATTTTATCCTTTCGGCGCATGAACGTTCACGCTGGGGAACTTGGGATTTTGGAAGCATAGACGGCAACTTCACCACCGATGGGGAGACTTTCAGTTTAAGATTTGACCAAGATACTCGGGACGGACATTGGGCGCTTGAGATATCCACCGAAAGAGGCGCGGCCATTGGCACGATAGACTTTATAAACATCGACCAGTGGACCCTCGCTTGGCTTGAAAGAATTGAAGATGTCCTCTGGGATTTAGGTTTCTAAGCTTCTGGCAAACCTAAACAACGTGCTTACACTCTATCTCCAATCACGGATAAATAATATATAATGCAAATAATTAGGAATGAAATCTTCCTTTGTCAACTCACTTCCTCTTTAAAAAAAGTAAGTTGACAAAGGAAGCAAAAAGAGGCATAATACTAATTACAAGTCAATAATGGAATGGGGAAGCAGGGTGAAAGTCCCTCACAAGTGCGTTACCGTTATAGTCGGGATACCAATTTCATGTTTTTTGCGCATACCGAAGGACATGAGCTTGTGGTGTATTTATAAAATCCACGGCCGTGTGCTGTGGACTTTTTTTATGCTTAAAATGTCAGGTGTATAATATGGAACTTACAAGATATAAGAATCAAGAATTTCTCCGCTGCGGCTATACAACGGGGAGCTGCGCCGCTGCCGCTGCAAAAGCGGCAACGCTCAGCCTTCTTCGCGGTGAGAATGTTTCGCGCGTGACTATTGATACCCCTTCTGGCACCGTGCTGACGCTTGATATTGCGGAGTGTTTGCGTAATGACGACAGCGCCAGTTGCGCCGTAAAAAAAGACAGCGGAGATGATCCGGATATCACGAACGGAATTCTTGTCGTTGCCGAAGCGCGGCGTATAGAACGCGATATAAGAATCGATGGCAGTCAGGGCGTTGGCCGCGTCACAAAACCAGGTCTTGACCAGCCTGTCGGCGCGGCGGCGATAAATTCAGTTCCGCGCAAGATGATAGCAAAAGCAGTGACAGACGTTTGTGAAATCGCCGGATATTCCGGCGGCATATCTATCATCGTGTCGATACCGGATGGAGCAACACTTGCCAGGCGCACATTCAATCCACGCATGGGAATAGTTGGCGGACTGTCAATCATCGGCACAAGCGGCATTGTCGAGCCTATGAGCAACAAAGCGCTTATCGATACGCTGCGGCTTGAAATAAAAATGCTTGCCGCCGCTGGACATGATGCGATTGTGCTTACGATCGGAAATTTCGGCGGTGCGTTTGCCCAAACATCGCTGAGACTTGATTCTGCGCCGCGTGTGAAATGTTCAAACTTTCTGGGTGACGCGATAGACGCCGCTGTGGAGTCAGGCTTTCGGCAAATTTTGATTATCGGGCATATTGGCAAGCTGGTAAAACTCGGTATCGGCGCGACAAACACGCACTCATCGCATGGTGACGGGCGCATCGAAACGCTGATCGCCTGCGCCCTGTCAGCAGGCGCAAATCTGGAGACGTTGGCGCGATTGTCCGATTGTGTGACGACGGACGCGGCGCTTGATGTGCTGCGCGAAGGCAGTAAGTTGGAAGAGACGATGATGGAGCTTGGCGCTCGCATAAGTAATACCCTCACACGCAGAATACCGGACAAGGTTAGCATCGGATTTTTCTGCTTTTCAGGTGATGACATACTGATACAAAGTAAAAACGCAAAGGAGTTGTATACACAATGGTGCATTTCGTAGGTGCCGGGCCAGGGGCGGAGGACCTCATAACAGTTCGCGGGATGAAATTGCTTGAGACTGCCGATGTGATAATCTACGCGGGTTCACTTGTCAATCCCGGTCTGCTCAAATACGCAAAGCAGGGCTGTGAAATACATAACAGCGCAGAAATGACGCTGGATGAAGTGATAGAGGTCGTTGCATGTCATCGCGATAAAGAAATCGTGCGCCTGCACACAGGCGACCCAAGCCTTTACGGCGCGATACGCGAGCAAATGGACAGGCTTATTGAGCTTGGCGTAGAATACGATGTTTGCCCCGGCGTATCCAGCTTTTTCGGGGCCGCCGCTGCGTTGCGCGCCGAATACACTTTGCCAGATGTGAGCCAGACCGTTATTATCACCCGCGCCGCCGGGAAAACGCCGGTGCCGGAACGCGAGAGTGTCCGCAGCCTAGCAAGCCACGGCGCGACGATGGTATTCTTCTTGAGTGCCGGACTGGTCGATACAATCTCACGTGAGCTGATCGCTGGCGGTTACCGCCCTGACACACCGGCGGCGGTTGTCTATAAGGCCACATGGCCGGATGAACGCATTGTCCGCGGTACGATTGCGACGTTGCCTGACATGATGGACGGCATCACAAAAACGGCGCTGGTGGCAGTCGGTGATTTTCTCGGTAACGACTATGCTCTGTCACGCCTCTATGCACCTGATTTTGAAACGGAATACAGAAAGGCGAAGTAATGGACATTGCATTAGTTTCATTCACGCGGCCCGGAAAAGCTTTGGCCGATAAGCTTGCCGACGCACTGACGGCAAAAGGGCATATCTGCCGCTTCGCCAAATTCGCGGACGCAGGCGAGCTTTTCGCGCGGGTGCACGGCATCATTTTCGTTGGGGCGACAGGCATCGCCGTCCGCGCAATCGCGCCTTATGTGACAAGCAAATATACCGATCCCGCCGTCGTCGTCTGTGATGAGCAGGGATTGTTTGCAATCTCACTGTTGTCAGGTCACGAAGGCGGCGCAAACGAGCTTACGCGTGAAATAGCCGAAATCATCGGCGCGACGCCTGTGATTACCACTGCATCCGAGCTTCGAACGCTCATTGTCGGCTGCGGCTGTCGCCGCGGAACAAGCGCGGAACAAATCGATGCGGCATTCATGTCCGCAGGAATCTGGCCGGAGCGCATTGTGAAACTGTGTACGATAGATATCAAGCGTGATGAGCCGGGGCTTTTGGCATTTGCGGAAAAGTATAATATTCCAATCGATTTTTTTTCAGCGGCGCAGTTGATGCAAGTCACCGGTGCGTTCACCGGCTCTGACTTTGTCAAAGATACCACAGGCGCAGACAATGTGTGTGAGCGCGCCGCCGTACTGGGCAGCGGCGGGGGACAGCTGATATTGCAGAAATATACCGCAAACGGTGTTGCGGTTGCAGTTGCGGAGGTAAGTCATGGGTAAATTATATGTAGCGGGCTATGGACCCGGTGCCGTGGGGATGATGACAGCGGATTTTCGCGCGTGCGCAGATGCATGTGACATCATCGTCGGATATTCAGGGTATATCGACGCACTGCGTCCGCTGTATCCCGGCAAGCAATTTTTCGACACGCCGATGAAGCAAGAGACGGATCGCTGTCTCGCGGCACTGAAACTCGCGGCAGAGGGTGAGACCGTTTGCGTCGTATGCAGCGGCGACAGCGGCGTATACGGCATGGCAGGGCTTGTTTATGAACTGTCCCCGGATTTCCCCGGTGTGGAGATTACAGTCATCCCCGGCATCACGGCGGCGTGTTCAGGTGCCGCTGTATTGGGCGCGCCGATTGGTCATGACTTTGCCGTCATCAGCCTTAGCGATCTGTTGACGGACTGGGCGTTGATCGAAAAACGGCTTTGCGCCGCCGCGATGGGCGATTTTTGTGTCTGTTTATATAATCCGTCCAGCCATAAGCGCGCCGATTATCTGCAAAAAGCCTGCGATATCTTGCTTGAAGAAAAGTCACCGGAAACTGTTTGCGGTATAGTTCGCAACATCGGCCGCGATGGTGAAGCTGCACATATTTTGACGCTTGCGCAGTTGCGGGACACGCGCGTTGATATGTTCACGACTGTGTTTATCGGCAACACGAACACAAAAATCATCGACGGCAAAATGGTGACGCCGCGGGGTTATCGCGGTGTATAAGGTTATCGTGTTCGGCGGCACGACCGAGGGGCGGCGTCTGCATGAATTTTTGCAAACGCATAAAATTCCCGCACTGACATGTGTCGCGACTGCATCCGGTGCAGATCAGTTTTCGTCCACCAACGGCGTGCGGGTTGGACGGTTGGACAAAACAGACATGACGGCACTGATAATCCGGGAGCATCCCATGCTGGTCATTGACGCAACACACCCTTACGCAACAGAAGCCAGCGTAAATATCAAGGCCGCTTGTCGGGACGCGGGGATGGAATACATACGCGTTTTAAGAGAACGCTGTGCGGCTGAAAACTGTTTCCCCTCGCTTGACGCGCTGATCGAGGAACTCAAATCCACCGAAGGCCAAATATTCGTCACACTCGGCGCGAAAGCAGCGATGAAGCTCACAGAACTGCCGGATTATCAGAACCGCCTGTGGCTGCGGATATTGCCATCGGCGGATGGGCTGAACACGTGCCTTGATCTGGGCTATCCGGCACGGCGGCTGATTTGTATGCAGGGGCCGTTTTCAACGGAGTTAAACATCGCCATGCTGAGGCAAACCGGTGCGAAAGCACTTGT
>Ga0123355_10002290_pt1 | contig 27067 bp, 28 predicted proteins | sample TergutEmb28metaG_3_FD_89872 | JGI IMG/M metagenome (GOLD analysis project Ga0123355, IMG submission 89872) | Embiratermes neotenicus P1 segment gut microbial communities from Petit-Saut dam, French Guiana - Emb289 P1 | ecosystem: Host-associated > Arthropoda: Insects > Digestive system > Gut ... | reverse complement strand
TTGTCATAAAAATCATCCTCCACATCCACATATATGTATGTGCCGTTTAAGGTTGTATTTGGGTAGGCGCAAGCCTGAATGATACTTTGGGGCTTATTAAGCCCAAAAACATAGGAAGGTATTCTTTCTACATTTGAGAGATGCATAGCCGCGATATCCGCAACTTGTAATCTTTTGGTAATGGCTGTATCGTAGTTTAGTGTTTTGAATTTACGTGCTTTGGGGTTATTTTTGGGGTCACTGTCATATACAGCATCAATGTTTTTTGCGAAAAGGATACAATCCGCCTCAAGTTCTGCCGCTCTAAGAGCTGTTACTGTATCAGTAGAAAACATTGGATGTGCAAGCCCTGCAGCATTAATTAAAACTTCACCATCATTCATCCAAAACAGTGCAGAATCTTTATCATATACTGATGACATGTTACCAAAAGTCATAGGTGTTACAACACGTGATTTTTGTCCTTCGCGTTTGAATGCTTCGGACAGATAAATCGCATTCATTATAGTTGCTAACATTCCCATTTGGTCAGATTTTACTCTGTCTATGCCAGAATGGTCTTGAACCCCACGCCAATGGTTTCCACCGCCGATAATCAAGGCTACTTGAGTTCCTCCTTGCATTACCTGCTTAATTTGGCTTACTATATCTTTGATTATATCGTCTGCATAACCAGTGTCACTTGTTGAACTGCCAATAGCCTCACCACTTAACTTTATTACTACTCTCTTTAGCATCAAAATCCACCTTTCCCACATTCAGAGGAAATATATCATAATAAATGGACAAAGTCTATAGAAAATGTCAATCATATTAAACAGACCCTTGTTTACCGAAAGGATAACCAAAAATGGAACGCTTAAAACTTAAAAACTTCAAAGACGAATTAAAACGCAAAGAATTTCAGAGAATATATCTATTACATGGTGAAGAAAGATTCTTAGTAAATTATTATGCCCAAGAAATTAAAACGGCTGTAAAAGACATTGCCATTTGTGATACATTTGATGAAACAGCTCCTGTTAGTGACATAATAATGACAGCAGATAGTTTACCCTTTTTTGGAGATAAGAGAGTAATATATATAAGGGATTCAAAGTTATTTACAAGTGGGCGTAAGTCAGACTCTGAAAAAATGGAAGCATATCTTTCCCAAATTCCTAATGAGACAACATTAGTATTTATCGAATCAGACATTGACCGTCGGAGTCGTATATATAAAAAGGTTGCAGAAATAGGATGTTTAATTAATTGCCAACCCCTAACACCACAAGATTTGCCGCGTTGGGTGGAAAAAGTAGCAAAATCTAGGGGTAAGATGATTTCATCCGCAGTTACAAATAAACTAATACGAACTGTGGGTAATAACCTCTCGACTCTTTATCAAGAATTGGATAAACTAATTCACTATTGTGGGGAACATGATATAACTCCTGTGGATGTTGATGAAATATGCTCTAAAAACCTAGAAGCACGAATTTTTGACCTCACAAAGGCTCTTGGATTTGGCAAAATTTTGGAAGCACTAACGCTTTATAGGAATATGCTGTTAATGAAGGAATCACCAGTTATGATATTGTCAATGATAATAAGACAGTTTAGGATTATTCTACTAACCAAGTGTGGCATAGAGAAAGGCATGAGTATATTTCAAATTTCAAAAGAATTAAAGATACACGAATTTGCAATTAAAGAGGCAGTAGAACAGGGGCAACGTTTCACCAGTGAAAAGCTAATAGCCGCTTTAAAATACTGTCAAGATACTGACACTCGAATAAAGCAAGGTATTATTACCCCTGATTTGGGTGTGGAAATATTAATCATAAAGCAAGGATAAAATCGTTGTAAATTATGTAATACTACTAAATTTCCAAATCGCGAAAAAAAAACACTTGCGATTGTTGGGGAACGTGGTAAAATGTAGCGAAAAGAGGAGGTTTTTTATTATGATAGACTTTAAACAAGAGATTAATAAATATAAGTCAATCCGCACCACAGATGATGTTTCTGGAGATATTACTAATGAGATACAAGATATATTAGATTTATTAAAACAAGTATCAAGTAGACCCGTTGTGGTCAAATCAACTGGTGCAGCCCCCCCTAAGCCAACAAGTGCCTCATCTGCACCTCGCACTGTTGCTACTAAGCCAATAGCAAGCATAGTGCCAAAAGCAACACCAGTACACACTAGTGCAGACACAACGGACGCAAACGAGGAATCAACAAACACAGTAGATTGAGATGGAGTTTTGCCTGACTGAAAGGAATAGATTTAATTATGGGAGAAGGATTACAAGCGGGTGTAGTACGTTTATCAGAAAAGCTATATGATCAGGGGTTGGAAAAATTACAAAACTCTGATTTTCATAATGGGATAGAATTGCTTACCAAAAGTATTAATGTGAATAAAAAGAATACAGATGCTCATAATTTACTTGGATTGGCACAATTTGAACTTGGTCGAATTGGGGATGCTGTTGAGCATTGGAAAATAAGCGAAAGCATACAAGAAGAAAATAATATTGCAAGCAAATATTTAACTACAATTCAAAAAAATTCGCGACATAAGGAAAAACTCAACAATGCTATTACCATGTATAATAATGCTTTGGGGCAGTTAAAGCAAAAAAGTGATGACTTAGCAATTATACAATTAAAAAAGGCAATAGAAACAAATCCTAATTTTCTTGATGCCATTAATTTATTAGCGTTGTGTTATTTGATTCAAAAAGATTCAGCACGTGCGACACAAATGGCAGAGCGTGCATTGGCAATTGATATGTTTAATCCAATCGCTCTTGGTTATTATGCTCTTTTGCACCCTGGAAGAAACCGTTTTTCGCGTGTAGTGTCATCACCACCGTTGTCATCAAAAAAAGAGACAACTGTAAAGGAAAAAGAAAACACAGAGGTGGGCTACAGGGCTGTAGGCAATTTGCGCGAAAAGAAACAGCGAAACTTCCACCTTGCAGAAATTTTGTTTTTTATAGTGGGTGTGGCATGTTCTGCGGCTGTAATATTATTTTTGGTGCAACCAGCAATACAACGTGAAAATGATAGAGAGCGTACAGCTATTCAAAATCAATTGGATGCAACCATCAGAGAGCATGAAGTAGAAACCAGTTATGTGATGGGATTAGTAGATGATGCACGAAAAGACGTAATTGAGGCACAAGCAAGGGTTACACAATTACAGGAAGAGATTGATTTACAAGATAGAATTATCCGTGTGGGACAGGCGCATGAATTATATTCAAATAATCAAATGCTGGATGCTATTAATCTTTTGGACACAATAGATGTGTCTGGTTTGCCTTTTGATGTTCGCGCACGTATTGAATACATTGAAACCAATGCATATCCACGAATTGCCCAACATTATGGTGGGCTTGCAAACACTGCATTTAATGCAAATGATATGCATATGGCATTAGTTAATCGTGAAATAGTGCAACGGTTTATAGTACCAGGCGCGCCAAACTGGTCAACGCATTTGTATCAATTGGGTACTCTTTATTACAATGGTGGTCGCCTTGAGGATGCGCGTGAATTATTGGAAACTTTGCGTGATAATTTCCCCAACTATCGCCCTTTGAATACGGGAAGAATGCTTACAAGTATTACAAATCAAAGTTAAAAATTTGTTATACAGACTTTATAATTTGAGTATCGTATATAGGGTTACAAAGGCTAAGGTTATGAAATGCTTATTACGTTCCTGAAGGAGGAATTACTGTGAAACAATCTATTTTTGGTCTAAATGAAAATGTGGCTGCTGCACTAAGTTATATCTTTGGACCTATTTCTGGTCTGGCTGCGCTGGTACTGGAGAGAGAGAATAAATTTGTGCGCTTTCATGCTTTGCAATCTACCCTTTGGTTTTTGCTTTTGTGGGTAGTGAATTGGTGTATTGGTTTTGTTGTGAGGGTTATTGGTGGTGTTTTGGGAATCATTCCACCACTTGGCTGGTTGTTTAGGCTTTTAACAAACCCATTAGGATTTATTTTTATGGTGGTACTTGTTGTGTCAGGGTTATTCTTAATGTTCAAGGCTTACAAAAATGAAACATACAAACTTCCTATTATTGGTGATGTTGTTTGGACTCAAATTAATAAGTAAGGCATGTTATGAGGGCTTCGCCCTCAAACTCCCATGAGGGGATTTTATCCCCTCAACCCCTATCTTTTAGGACGTGCTACACACGTCCTTTTTTTTATTTTTTTGTTTACATAATTAAAATTACGTGGTATTATGTTTCTTGGGTGGGAAATATTCCACTTTCTCATTAAAATTTTTTAATAAAAAGTGCCATAGAATGTCACTTTGTGTTGACGCACATTGTGACAACTGGTAGGAGATGTTCGAGAGACACCACCTACAAGCACAGACTAAGTCTGCTACTATGGACTAATTTAGTGTACACTATTTTGGGGTTTTGTTCAACTATGGATTTACCATATTGGGGCATGTTTCCACTAGTGTAATGCTTTATTTTAGTTCATTTGTAACTGCCTTTTGTTTGTTGCTTCATGCCTTGGATTACATATTCAAGCGCGTAGGGTAGTGTCAATCATTTGATTGTCGTCCCCTACGTGCTTTTTTTTCGGCTTTTGTTCCTGAATCCTGCCTCTTTGACAGCGGTTCGGCGATTGCCCGCAAAAAAGTGATACTTCACTTTTTTGCAAATCCTTTAGAAAAACGCGAATGCGTTTTTCAGGAAAGGGGTTAAGGGGATTCATCCCCTTATGGGGGCTTGGGGGTGAAACCCCCAAGGTCTTAACTCCCCCCCAAAAAAACATTAAAAGGAGAGCTTGAAATGGAATCTTTGCACTATGACTATGGGTATGTAAACAAACTGGGACAGTTTTTTATCCCCCGCTATATGCAGGAGCATAGTAAAATGAAGTGTTATGTGGGTGGTTTTTTAACCACTGTGGTGTGTGCTGTTGAGGGCGAGTGTATTGTATTAACCTTCCGCCTCACTGTTACAAAAGAAGAGTACTTGGAACTCAAAAAAACTAGAGATAAGAACGCAGACAAGGAGATTTGCGGCATTGATGAAATTGGCAGGGTCATCCTTCCCAAAAGGTTTATGAAGCAAGTGCAGATTTATCCACCTGTGGCTTTAATAAGCTATCTGATTGATGAACGCACCATAAAAATAAGAAGTGTAATAGCAGTTACTGACCATATTATTGATTTAAAATATGGTGGATTTATGTAAGAGCCGTTTTGCCACGAAAGACACGGAATTTCGTGTCTTTCGTGGTTACTTTTTATGTTTTTCGTGTGTCAATTTTTGAATTAATCCATTTGCCGCCCATGAATCTGCTTGCAAGCATAGCCAACCTGGCAATTTGGTCAAAGATAATAGCTATCCATGCACCAACCACGCCAAAACCTAATGGAAATGCAAAAATAAAACCAGCCAACGGGCGCAATATGCCAACTGATAGAATCATTGTTAATGCAACATATTTTGTATCACCAGCACCACGCAAACTTCCACCCATAACCAATTGAGTAGTTTGAATTGGCATAATTATTGCCAAAATGAGTATGAGTCCTGCCGTAGTTGCGATTATTTCAGGATTTCGATTGAATATTACTGGGAATTGATAACGGAACAAAATACATAGGGCACTTAATATTGCCGCACAAATTAAAGCAAGTCGTGCGCCAATCTTCCCATACATAATAGACAAATCTGGTCTTTCCTTGCCTAAATTTTGCCCCACAAGTGAGGTTACTGCTGCCCCAATTCCATCCGCAAAAGTAAAACTTAATACCATCAATTGCATAGCAATCAAATGTGCGGCAAAATCGCTTGGTCCCAATTCGGCAACAATTCGCGCATATGCAAAAAAACCAAAGCGCAAGCCAACTTGTTCAACTAACCCACCAGAAGTTAAACCACCAAGGGTTTTTGACATAGTTTTATCAAAACGCCAATCATCTTTAAAACTAATTCTTAAATCACTATCTTTGTGCAATACGGAAATTAGAGCTAAAATAAAAGCCACAAAAGCCGCAATAACTGTAGACCATGCCGCGCCGTCTACTTCCATACGTGGAAAAAATAATCGTCCCTCAATTAAAAAGAAATTGAGTATAACACTAATAACTTTTGCCGCAACATTTACTTTCATGGTGATTTTGGTATTACCTGTTGCTCTTTGTGCCGCACAAATTGTACCTGTCACAATTTGAATTAATAAGGCATAACTTGTTATGCGAAAATAAGAAGCCGCAGGGTCAATTGTAGCGTAATTTGCACCTGCAAGCCTCATTAATGGATTCGCTAAGGTAATTGCAAAAATTGTTAAGATTAATCCAATAAAAATTTCCCAGCTTAGGGCATGTCGTAAGCAATTTCTGGCAGCACCCATGTTACCCGCGCCTTTATTACGGGCAACTATTGCTGTTACAGCTATGTTTAAAGCGAAAAACAAAGAAAAAAATAACATGCGTGGTTGATTTGTGATTCCAACAGCAGAAATTGCAATGCCTTCCTCATCAAGCCTACCTACCATTACAGTATCAATCATACCCATTAGGGCTAGGCTAACCATTTCTGTTATTGCAGGGATAGCTATGCCCAATGATTTTCCGTATGCTTCACGGCTTGAGGGAATTTCACCACGACGCATATTTTCTTTGACCATGTGTTCAGTTAAAAAAAATCGCTTTAGAAAACCAATTCCGAAGCCAAAACCTTTCAAATCTCTCGTCGTCCTTCCAGCGCACGGGAAAGCGTTACTTCATCAACAAATTCTAAATCTCCGCCTACTGGTACACCATGGGCAATGCGCGTTACTTTTATTTCTAAAGGCTTGAGTATTTTGGCAATATATGTTGCCGTTGCCTCACCCTCAACATTTGGATTTGTTGCAATAATTATTTCTTCAACAGGGGCAGTCTGCAAACGTTTTAACAACGATGTAATTGTTAAATCACTTGGACCAACCCCATGCATTGGTGAAATTGCACCATGCAACACATGGTACATTCCGTGATATTCCTTTGTTCGTTCATATGCCGCCATATCGCGGGGGTCTTCCACAATCATCAATGTAGCGGAGTCGCGTTTTGTGTTGGCGCATGTTTGGCATGGGTCTGAATCTGTGAGATTGCAACACACAGAACAATAACGGACATTCTTTTTTGCCGATATTATAGCTTCCGCCAAGGATTCTGCTTTTTCTGTTGGCAAATGGATAATATAAAAGGCGAGTCTTTGAGCAGACTTGCCTCCTATACCAGGTAATCTTGATAGTTCGTCTATGAGCCTAGCAACTGGCCCTCCATAAATGTGCATGTTTAAATTTATTCCTTTCAGTTGTATGACAAAACGCTAAAACAATCCAGGCATATTCATCCCGCCCGTTATTGAGGACATTTGACTACTTACTGTTTCATCCATTTGTCGTATCGCTTCGTTTACTGCTGAAATTACCAAATCTTGTAGCATTTCTACATCGTCAGGGTCTACGACATCGGGGGATATTACTAAATGGGTGATTTTCTTTTCTCCTGTGATTGTTACTTTAACTGCTCCACCACCCGCAGATACTTCTAGGGTTTTGTTTCCTAACTCTTCTTGCATTTCTGCCATTTGCTTTTGCATTTTTTGGGCTTGCTTCATTAAATTGTTCATGTTCATGCCGCCACCGCCTGGCATTCCGTTAAATCCTTTTGGCATTGTTTACTACCTCCATTATAATTATGTGATTTCATGTTAAAACCTTGGGGTTTTATGCTAAAACCTTGGGGTTCACCCCAAGCCCCGAGAAACTTTTGAAAAAGTTTCATCAAAACTTTGACAGGGATGTGCTACGCACATCCCAAATAAATTGCAAAAAAGTGAAGTATCACTTTTTCGCGGGCAACCGCCGAAGGGCTTATTGCACATCAAGTATACTGTAATGTTCTTCATAGATATTGTCAAATTTTTTAATAGGGATATATCCTAAAACGGAAGTTCATCATCATCGGTGTTTTCTGTCATTATAAGGCTTTCTTGCTCTGCCCAATCGGCAGGAATATTGAGTTCTCCTTGTTGCTCTTCAATGGGGGATGACATTGGTGTCGTTTTGGGCTTGGCAGAGGGTGTTGTTTTTAGTAGTGTTTTTAGTAATTCCACATCTACAATAATTGTAATAGTTGGGGTAACAAGTATATTGAATTTGTCTTCAATAATTTCACGTATTTTATTCAATCGTTCTTTGACTCGTGTTTCAGTCATAGTATCACGACAAACAATTATTAACTGCTCGTTATTTACATACATTTTGCAGTTTTCTTTACAATTATTACGGATTCCTGGGCTTTCTAATTTCTCGCATATATCAAACCAACTATTACTGATAGTTTCAAGATTTACAGAACCAGGGGGGGCTTTTGTTTCTTCCTTTTTTTGTGGTTTTGATAGAGGTGGGGGTGGTGATGTTTGGGGAGTAGGAAGTGGGCTTATTGCTTGTTGTTGTGGCATACATAGACGCAATGCAGAGACTTCAAAAGCTGTACGTGCATGGGGTGCAAAGCGCATTTCTCGTAATGTTTCCGAGAAAACATTAATAAACTCCAATAGGCGAGGTGCAGGAATTTGTTGCCCTTGTTCTTTTAGTTTTGCAGTGATTTGTGCAGAAAATTCATCCCCATCTCCAAGGCTTGCTACAAGCACATCACGAAAATGACGAATCAAATCGGTTGCAAATTGACTTACATCCCTACCATCATCCATCGCTTTTGTTATAATCGACATTACAGCCATACTATCATTGTTTGCCAACGCATCTGTAAGTTCAAAAAGTTTGTCACGGTCAACAGCCCCCAACATTTCTAAAACTTTTTCGTATGTTAAACAGTTAGTATCATCATTTAGGCTTAGGCATTGATCCAGTAGGCTTAATGCGTCACGCATTGCCCCATCAGAATGATAGGCAATATAATCTAATGCACTTTCTTCAAAAGTTAGATTTTGCTCTACCAAACAATTTTTTAATGATTCGACCATATCAGTGACGGCAATTCGGCGGAAATCATATCTTTGACAACGCGAAAGTATTGTAGCAGGAATTTTTTGGGGATCTGTAGTTGCCAAAATAAATATAACATGTGCTGGAGGTTCTTCAAGGGTTTTGAGCAAGGCATTAAACGCATTTGTTGTTAGCATATGAACTTCATCAACAATATACACTTTATATTTGCCTTGTGATGGTGGATATTTTACCTCTTCGCGCAAGTCACGGATATTTTCAACACCATTGTTGGAAGCGGCATCTATTTCCACAACATCAAAACTACGCTCTGCTAATATATTTTTGCACATTTCGCATTCATTACACGGGTTGCCCTCTTGGGGGTTGTAGCAATTTACCGCACGTGCTAGAATTTTGGCAACAGAAGTTTTCCCTGTACCTCTTGTTCCACAAAACAAATATGCATGACTCATTTGCCCAGATACTAGTTGATTACGTAATGCACGGGCAATATGTGGTTGCCCTATCAATTCTTTTTCTCTAAATGTTTTTGGTCGTCTTTTACGATATAATGCAGTCATATATTGCTCCTTTTAGGTGGATGCAATCATCTTGGTTGAACTGTATTCAAATTGCATTCATGTATAGTATAACACTTATTAAGGAGGCTAACACTATGGCGTTTCCATTAACACATTTGTGTGTAGCAGAAAAATTAATTATTAACTTTGACTTACCAGAGCAAGAATTGGCGCAGTTTGCGCTTGGTTGTATCGCACCAGACGCAATTCATTACAGAACAGAATATTTGGGCGCAAATATGCTTGACACAAAAAGCCAAATTGGATTTGCAAAAAAAAATACTCACCTATGTCCCGAAAGTGAGGAACGTTGGGGTTTTGTCACAGACAATACAGGCTGGGAGAAAGTGATAAAAAAATTTGTACAAAAACATCCTAACAACTTTTTTGCATTGGGTTATGCTGTGCACGCCCTAACAGATATTTATAATAACATGAGTATTTGGAGCGAATTTCGCACAAACCACCCAGAAGAAGCCCTAAAAGGCTATACAAGCGATTATTATGTAGAAATGAGAAATATAGATTTAACTATGTACCACAAGCATTTTAAAGATAGTTATGTTAGGGAACTATTAATTAAATCTATTCCATGTGAACATTTTTCGTTAGTTACGGCGGAAGAAGTTGAAGCAATAAAAGATAATTTACTCTATAAAGCCTATAAAGACGCTCCACAACCAAAAGAGATGAATTATATATTTGTTTCCTATGATAGAGTAATCAAATATATAGATGAAACAGTCAAATATATTATAAGCACAGGTATTTTAGATGTATAAGTTATTGTTAATTTGTGTGGCGGCAGCAGTTGCTATGGTGGGAATGCTGATGCTACTACTCCAGCGGCAAGAACACTTTGAAAATTTCGAGGCAGTTCACATACAACAGATAAGTATTCTCCCCACACCTCCTCCATCAATTCCATATATGCCCATTGAAGAGCCTGAAGAATATTATAATGAAGCATATGAAGAAGTGATTGAAATTGTTACTCTTCCGCCTCAATTTCCAAGTATGCCATATTCAGCAATACCACATACATTAGATTTATTATTTAATGGGTATCGGATTACACTTCCCGTGCAGTACATCTATGGCTATAACTATGTCAATCTTGAAAAGATGTTTCATCTTTCAGGAATTTTTTCGATGGATAAGCACGATTTTGAATCAGGATATTATAATGAGGGTAATGATTATTTTCGCATTTGCGAAATTTCCCAATTGTTAGGAATTAGACTCAATTGGATAGAAAGTAGGCAGACCCTTATTATGGACACTAGTTTAGTAATAAATACAGGTGAACCTATATTTATCAGCGAACCATTGCCTGAAGAAATTATACAACTGATAATGGGTAGTTCTTTTCATGATAATGCACCATTTACTACCTCCCATTTAGCATATCTTACAATTACTCATGCAAATTTCTATGGTCAAAGTCAAATTGGACATTTAATAGTGGCTGCTTCCATTGCAGATGAAGTTTTGGATATTTTTAGAGATATTTATGAAGCACGTTTTCCTATTGAACGAATGCGATTAATAGATTTCTATGAGGCTACAGATTATTATTCTATGGCAGATAATAATTCTGTTGGGTTTAATTTCCGATATATAGCGGGAACAAGAACTATTTCAAGGCATGGCTGGGGTATGGCTATTGATATTAACCCCATACAAAATCCATATCAACGTGGTGACACCATTTGGCCTGTTGCTGGCATTCCATACCTAGATCGCACAAATGTACGCCCAGGCATGATTATTCATGGAGATGTTGTGCATCAGGCTTTTGTTAGCCGTGGATGGATTTGGGGTGGAAGTTGGCGTAGCCCGTTGGACTTTCACCACTTTGAAAGGCATTAAAACCATGGGCTTTGCCCACACACCCGCACGCTTTTTGAAAAAAGTTTGAACAAAAACTTTGGTATGAAAACCGCATTTCATGCGGTTTTCATAAAAGGGGCAAAGGCTAAAGTCTCCAAGATTTTATATTAATATATATATGATTACAAAATCCCAGCCCACACAATTATAACCGCAAAGAAAACACCGATTGCAGCACATATGGATTTAAAACTTAAACTCATTGCGCCAATACGTTTGAGTCGTTTATTACCTACCACAAAATACTTATTAATCAAAAAACCAAAACCAAAACTTACGAAGAAAATAATCGACTTTTGAAGATATCCTAGCAGATTTATGCTTACATTATGCATAAAAAGGAAATTAATTAGCTGAGTACCCAAAATCCCACCCACGAGGCAAACCCCACCCAATACAAAAGAGGAGAAAATCCTAGCGTTATCAGGCAAAATATCATCGGGATTTGTTTCTGGGCTTTTGCCAAAAAACATCATTGAGAACTTGATAAATGAAATAATTGTACCAAGGCTGATTAACACGGTAAAAGCATTAAGCACAAATGGAATGTCATAAGAAATAAAATATTTTGAAATGCTACCAATAAAAAGAGGCGCACCCATAATTCCGAGTACAGCCATTAAGGTTGCAACCCCAACAATGGGCATACGTTTAAAAACGCCACGAATTTTATATACATCTGATGTTTGATATGCATGGATAATAATACCAGAACACAAAAACAGTGCAGTTTTAAAAACGGCGTGGCTGAAAATATGATAAAGCCCTCCAATTTCCGAATAAAAATTACCACTGCTAACACCAACAATAATAAGCCCTACTTGTGAGATTGTGTGATACGCCAAAATCATTTTAATATCTGTTTGACAAATAGCCATAAATGCCCCAAATAGCCCAGCAATTATACCAAGAATAAGGAAAAGTTCAGTAGTTGCAACGGGTTCAAAAACCTCTTGAAATCGCAACAACAAGTACACTGCCGATTTAATTTGTAAGCCAGACAAAATTGCTTGAACCACTGAGGGCGCACCCAAATAAACACGCACTTTTGGCGACCAACTAAAAAACGGAATAAGTGTGCATTTAAATGCAATGGAAGTCATAATCAAAGCATAAGGTAAAACCAAATCACGCGTAGGAATATTTACAAGAATTTCTGTCACAGCATTCATATCCAGCGTTCCAGTCATCATATAAACATAACCAAGCCCAAGTAAATAAAATTGTGCTGCAACTACATTTGCCATCAAAAAAACCATACCACTAAACCCACAACGACGCGCACGACTGTACATAACAAGCACAAGTGTTACCACCGTGCTAACTTCAACCAGCACAAAAATATTAAACAAATCGCCAGAAAGAAAAAGTCCAATCATGGTAGCTTCTGCAATAAACATTAAAAACCAAAACAATGGCATGTCGCGCTTGTCGTAAAATGAATAAATAGAAACTGCAAGAAATATAAATGCAGTAATAAAAACGAAATCGGCAGAAAGAGTGTTTGCACGTAAAGTAATGCCCACTCCGTCAGTATAATTACCAATAATAGTAATAATTTCCTCGCTCCGCGTAACATACAGAAGCCATATTGATGCTATAAATTTCACGAAGTTTACCATAATAGCGAATATTCGCGCCGTTCTATTTGTAGATGTAACATATAAAAAAACTGCTATAAGCACTGGTGCAATTACAAAAAATGATAACACAGGATTCATCCCCAAATTTTTATATACTTTCTCCATCACAAAGTGTGGTAGGGGCTTGGTATGTTGCCCTAAAACTCTTCAACTTCCGTAAGTTCTGCCCCTGATTCACCAGCAAATTTTTCTGCAAAACGTATTACAGTTTCCAAAGATTCTTGTGCATGAGAATAATTGCCTGAAACTGTGGCAACGCCTATAGTCATTATACGAATAGTATCTTGTGTGTCCACTTCTGCAATGCTGGCATTAAAACGATGCTGCACTTTATCAACAAGAGCACGACATATTTGGCGTTTATCTTTAAGGGAATTTGCATGTGGAATGTGAAATGATAATTTTGCAGACACTGTATACATACATATCACCCCATGAGTGTACCATAACCCTGTACAAGTTCTCGTACACGTTCTATTTTACTAACACATAAATCGTGACGATTTAAAATGTCGTCTATCTGATGAGCATACTCTTGATATGCAGTGTAATCTATGGGTTTTAAACGTTCAAGGCGTTCTTCGCGTAAAGAATTAAGCGCGGGTATTACAAAATCCATAGAACTGATTACCTTATCATAAAAATCACAATATTGTCGCTTTGTTTGTGATAGAGTATCGTGAATTCGGCTATCAAGCAATGTTTTTTGAATTTCCGCATCACTAAAAAATACGCTTTCTGGGTCATATAATTGATTTTCATTTACTTTTATTATTTGCCCGCATTGTTTTATTACTATGTTCACATCGCTGAAAAAATCATCCAACATTTGTTGGTCAATTTGTGTAGATTCCCCATCAATGTGGTTCTGCTCCAAGCCTCGCTGTTCCGTTGGAGAAACCTCAGCTACACTTCCTTTGGGAAGCAATGTAGGTATTTTTTGCACTTTTTTCTTTACCTTATGTGGAGGGGGCGTTTTATTTGCTTCATTTTCATTTGCAAATCGAATCAGCCCTTCTAATCGATTAATAGCAACTTTACAACGACTATACAATTCTGTAATTTTTTCATCATAAGGATATTTTTCTCTATGAGCTTTCATTATGCTAATTATAGTTTTCGCGCCCTCGATTCCTACTTGCAAAGGTTTTGTTTCTGCATATTTTATTGCTTTTTCCAATTTTACCACAACATCATTTGGAGCTTTACTTGTGGGACTTCTTCGTATTGAAATTTCATCCTCTATCATAGATAGTTTCTTTTTTGTATCAAGAAGTGCGGCTTTCATTCGAGAGTTAAGGGTGTTTAAATTTTCTGTTTTTGTATGCCACAATGCGACTTCATAATGATACTTTATTTCTTTAAGCTCTTCTATAGTGTATTGTTCTCCTGGTTGCATGTCTTTTTTATAGTGATAGGCATATGCTATTGCAATGTAATCCACAAAGTCTAATTCTCCAATACGTGCTAATTCCAGTCCTTTTTCTATTAAGTCATAGGCTTTTGGGGTATCTCTGAAGTTTAGTAGCTCTTTATCATTAAACATATTTCCCCACATTGCATGAACAATTTCAGGTTTACCACAATATAATGCACCTAGGCTAACCATTGCCTTTGGGCAAGCATGGACATTTGCACCAATTTTCATCCACTTTATTAATTTATCACGTGATGAACGTTCACTATACGCATATATATACATCAGGTCAACAACAGCATCTGTTTGCCGTGCACCGTCTCCATCTTCTGCAATTCTCTCCCACCAATATATGGCTTTGTCTAATTCGCCTTTCTCATAATGTTCACATGCTTGATTAAATACAATCTCCACATTGCCCTCATGTAGCTCTGTTAATAATTCTTGCACTGTTGCCATGTTTTTACTCATCTCCTGTAGCTATTGTTGTCGCCGTTTAATTTATCATACTTGTCCGAAAAAATCCAATTGCTATTGTTTATTTGTCTTGGCAATGGTAGACTTTTTATACGTATAAAAAAGCGACTCCGTCGCTTTCCGAAGGAAACGAAAGCGCGATTCATTCGTGCTGTAGTGACGGGGGCTTGGGGGCAGGGCTTCATGCGAACGCACCACAAAACAGTGAATGAGAGGGGCAAAGCCCCATTAAAATAAGAAAGGTGTATACCTAATGAAAATTGTGATGGCTAGTGACCATGTGGGTTTTGAATTAAAGCAACAATTGGCAGAATATATGAGGGTAAAAGGGCATGAAGTTGAGGATATTGGGGCAAGTAATGTAGCACGAGCAGAATACCCAACATATGGACGTTTGGCGGCGGAAAAATTAGTTAAAGGCGAAGCAGAAAGGGCAGTATTAATATGTGGGACGGGGTTTGGAATAGCCCTTGCAGCAAACACATTACAGGGTGTGCGTTGTGTAAACTGCACAGACCCATATACTGCATATATGTCTCGTCTTCACAATAATGCAAACGCAATCGCTTTTGGTGGACGGGTTACTGGTGTCGAGCTTGCAAAAGTGCTTTTGGATATTTGGTTGACTACAGAATTTGAGGGTGGGCGACATGCAGATCGTGTAAACACTTTAGAGGAAATGAGTAAATTTCCTGAGGCTGGCACTTATGTTTCTTCAACTAATGAGGTGCAATCATGAGTAATAGTAATGGGATAAAACTACATCCAAGTATTTTGTGTGCAGACCATAGTGATATAATGGGCGAAATTCGTAGCCTAACCAACGCAGGCATTGATTATTTTCATATAGATGTAATGGATGGCGATTTTGTGCCAAATTTTGGGTGTGGAATAGAGATTCTAAAGGCAATTCGCCGAAATAGTACAACTCCAATGGATGTCCACCTTATGATAAATGAACCATCCAGACACATTAAACTCTTCTATGACATTGGAGCAGAAATTATTACCGTTCATCCCGAGGCAGATAGACATATTGCCCGAACTCTTGCTCTTATAAAAGAACTAGGTGCTGTACCTGGAATTGCCATAAACCCTGGTACGTCAATAGAATCTATTAAAGAGTTGTTACCATTGTGTGGGCATATTCTTGTTATGACGGTAAATCCTGGATTTTATGGTCAACCATTCTTAGAATTTACCGTACCAAAAATAGAAGCTCTTTGTAAACATTCAAAAGAGTTTGGTTTTTCAGTATGCCTTGATGGTAATATTAATGCAGAGCGTGTAAAAAGATTCGTACCTATGGGTGTTACCAATTTTGTTTTAGGCACAGCATTATTTAAAGGCAACTATTTAGAGACAATTCAACAAATACGTGAAGAGAATCAAAAGGAAGTGTAGTAATAAATGGAGCATATTCGGTTAATTTTGGCAGGCGTATTCATTATTATAATGTTCTTTAGAGTTTTGCGACATTTTAAAAGGGCAGAAATTGAGGACGCTCTTACAGAAGAATGGCAGCGTGAACCTGCAAGGATTATAATGGAATATATGGACGGAGTGGGCGTAAATCTTGATATTGGCAATGTATTAATAGAGATTGCAGAAAACTTGTATACATTAAATAAATGCTTTATGAAATATGATTTTACATCAGTTGATGTAAGTGAAAATTTATTGACTCTTTCTGAAAATATAGTAGTACGGGCAATGAAAAATAATGAGGATAAAACCTATAAGGAAGATACCATAATATTGTTGGAAGCATTAACAGCGACCCTACTTGAAATGAATAAACTTGATAAAGAAGAATCAGGGATTGGTGAAACAGATACCATACGAATATTAAAAATTGTGCAAAATTTGAGTGAGAAAATAAACAAAACTAAGACATATTGTAATGCAATGTATATATCATTTCATGAATAGGGTGAGGGGCGGGGCGTTCATTACAATTAAAAATGATTGCGCGCAAACGCGCTCATTTTCAATTGAATTCACTGTATTGCACCTCCTTGCGCTATGCTACAGTCGGTGAGGGGACGTTCATTACAATTAAAAATGATTGCGCGCAAGCACGCTCATTTTCAATTGATTTCACTGTATTGCAAATTTCCCTTGTTTTGTTATAATTCGTGTATCAGAATTTTTAAAGGAGTTTATCCAATGACAGAGCTTAAATCAGACGGCGGAGGAGTCGTTCGTATAGCAGATGAAGCCTTGGCAGTTATTGCAAGTGCTGCGACACAAGAAGTTGAAGGCGTATCAATAAGTAGTAGAACCTATGCAGGTGATGTGGCAGCAAAAGCTATGCGTAAATCTGTAGGTATTGTTGTATCTGTAATTGATGATATTGTTAGTTTGAGTCTTCCTATTACAGTCAAAATGGAAACAAAATTACATGAGGTTTCTACAGAGGTTCAAAATCGCGTCAAATCTGCTATTGAAACAATGACAGGTTTAACCGTTGGTGAAGTAAACATTAGTATAGGTGCTGTTGCTGTGAATGGCAGTAAACGCTAGAAATGAGTAGACGTGATGCTCGTCGTCATGCTTTCCACTTGGTTTTTCAATTTCCATTTTATCATAATATGGAAATATTGGCAGAAGCTAAAGCATGGTATTTTGACAGCCTAACCACTGGTGATATTCCAGGATTGGAAGGATTAACGCGCCCTATTGGGCAAGATGCCGACTATTTAGACCGCGCAGTATGGGGCGTTTTGGATAGAGTGGAAGAGTTGGATAGAGTTATAGAAAATTTTTTAAGAGATTGGGATATTAGCCGAATAAATAGGGTTGACCTAGCATTAATGCGCTTATCAATATATGAAATGCTGTGCGAATCTGATGTTCCGTTGGGTGTGGCTGTAAATGAAGCGGTTGAACTTGCGAAAGAATATGGCACAGATGATTCACCTGCTTTTGTAAACGGGTTATTAGGAAGTGTGTCACGCGAAATAAAACAAAAAGGGCGTGACAAAATTGGCTAGACAGGTTTTTACTGTCTCCCAAGTAAATCATTATGTAAAGCGTATGATGGAATCAGATGTCTTGTTGTCTGGATTGTTTATGGAAGGTGAAATTTCTAATTTTAACGCGCATTCATCAGGGCATTTATATTTTACTCTCAAAGATGATTCTGCTGGAATTAGTGGAATTATGTTTAAAGGGTCAGCCCTTGAATTAGACTTTATCCCCAAAAATGGTATGAAAGTAATTGCCTTCGGTAGGCTTTCACTATATGAAGCCACAGGGCAATATCAGATATATGTAGAATACCTTGAACCAGCGGGTATTGGTGGATTACAATTGGCATTTACCCAATTATGCGAAAAATTACAAAAAGAAGGCTTATTTGAACAGAGCCGTAAACGTGAAATACCTGCTTTTGTAAAATGTGTGGCTGTAATTACCAGCCCGTCGGGGGCGGCAGTCCAAGATATAATTCGTATAATACGAAACCGCAATCCCGTTGTTAAAATTGTTGTTTCCCCCGCAATGGTTCAAGGCAGTGGTGCGGCAGAGGATTTGTCACGTGCTTTAGCAGAAGTAAATGCTTGGGGCGCGGCGGATGTGATTATTCTTGGGCGTGGTGGTGGTTCTACAGAAGACCTTTGGGCGTTTAATGAAGAAGTTTTGGCAAGGGCTGTGGCCGCGTCTAAAATTCCTGTTATATCTGCTGTGGGGCATGAAACGGATTTTACCGTGACAGACTATGTGGCGGATTTACGCGCACCAACACCCACAGCCGCCGCACAAATGGCAGTTTACGACCATAGGCAAGCCATGGCGACTATACATGGTTTATATTCAGAATTAACCAATAGCATAATCACAAACATTCAAATACGCAATGAACAAGCAAGTGGGCTATTAGAGAGCCTTCAACGTCGCATTAATGAACGTTTAACACATGAATGGCAAAATCTTCAATACCAGCAATCTTTGTTGGAAAAAGTTTCTCCATATACAGCATTTAAACGTGGTTATGCCCTAATACGCTCGGAAAAGCAAAATATAACTTCTGCAAAAGACCTACAAATAGGGGAAAATATTACCCTCAATTGGGCGGATGGTTATGCCACAGCAGAGATAAAGGATATTTCTCATGAGTAAAAAGGTGAAAAAAAATAGCTTTGAAGATGATATAATTAAACTTACTGGAATCATAGAACAAATAGAAGACAATCAAACGCCCCTAGATACAGCAATCTCCCTCTATAAAGAGGGAATCGCTACGGCTACAAAATGCGGGGAAATTTTAACGCAATACGAAAAAGAGATTCATCTGCTAAAACAAAATGCAGACTCTACTTTTATATTAGAACATTTTGGTGATTTATAATGTTTCAAAATCCATTTCCAGCTCTTATATCAAATCGTCATTTAATTACTGCTTTGATTGCTATGGCATTAGCACAAATACTAAAAGTCCTTTTTGACTATTGGCGAACAGATTCATGGAAAAAAGCATTGTTTGTTAGCACGGGCGGTATGCCCAGCTCTCACAGCGCGTTGGTTTCTTCTGTTATGGTATCAATTGGTTTATATGAGGGTTTTGACTCTCCTCTTTTTGCTGTAAGTATGGTACTTGCCCTTGTTGTTATGCATGATGCGGCAGGGATTAGGCGCGCCGCTGGTAAACAAGCAGAGGCGATTAATTTTCTTTTTTCCAAATTGGAAAGCCAAGGAATTAAATTTGATAAACGATTAAAAGAACTGTTGGGTCATCGCCCCATTGAGGTTATTGCTGGCGCAATATTGGGCATTGGGATAGCTTTAGTGGCTCACGCGCTGTTCTCCTAGCTAGGGGTGGTATGTACAATGGAAGGTAATGTACCTGAAATTAGGTTAAAGGGTTTTACTAGACCTTGGATACAGCGTACAATTGGCAGTGTCGCGGGTGTTTCCTTTGGTGGTGGTACTCCAAGTACAACAAATAGCGACTATTGGAATGGTGATATTCCTTGGCTACAAAGCTCAGACATAACAGAGCATGACATAATTGGTGTGAATCTACGCAAACACATAACAATCATGGGATTAAATAACTCTTCTGCAAAATTGATACCAGCAAACTCAATAGCTATAGTTACAAGGGTTGGTGTGGGCAAATTGAGTGTTGTCCCGTTTGATTTTACAACCAGCCAAGATTTTTTATCACTCTCTAATTTGGATATAGATGTATGGTTTGGGGCTTATGTGATGTACACGAAACTGCAAAAAGAACTCCATTCTGTTCAAGGGACATCAATAAAAGGGATCACAAAAGAGGAATTATTAAATAAAGTTATTTGTGTGCCACAGGACAAAGAAGAACAAACCACCATAGGTGAATTCTTTCGTACTCTCGACGAAAATATCACCCTTCATAAACAAAAGTTGGATGGGTTACGTAAGTTAAAAAAAGGATACCTGCAAAAAATGTTCCCACAGGCTGGGGAAACTGTGCCAAAAGTGCGACTTAAAGGATTTACAGAGCCATGGACTGAACGAAAACTGTCCAATTCAAAGGATATTCGTGATGGGATTCACGATTCACCCAAATTTTATGAGCATGGACATCCATTAGTAACATCGAAAAATTTAACCGAAACAGGCTTAGATATGACAAATACTTCTTTTATTTCAAGCGATGATTACGAATTAATTAACAAACGGTCAAAAGTGGATGTAGGTGATATAATTTTTGGCATGATAGGAACCATCGGCAATCCTGTAATCGTTGATAGAGATGATTTTGCAATCAAAAATGTAGCCTTAATCAAAAATGGTGGTGGGATTCCAAATATTTTTTTGATTCAACATCTGAAAACACATATTTTTGAGAACTACATTCATGTGGAAAATGTAGGCAATACCCAAAAATTTCTTAGTTTGGGCAAAATTCGAGACTATACCCTATTAACTCCAAGTTGCGAAGAAATGACTCTTATAGGCAACTTCCTCCATAATATTGACAGCCAAATCACCGCCCAAAGCCAAAAAGTAAAGCAACTTAAAGAGTTAAAGGCGGCATATTTACAAAAGATGTTTGTTTAAAAAGGATAATACTAAAAATATTCAGGTGAATCTATGATATTAGAAGAACTAAAGCACTTAAATCCAAAAGCCATTGATAAACTGGCGGAACGAATACGTAAGTTTCTTATCAGAAGTATAAGTGACACTGGGGGACATCTAGCCTCCAACTTGGGAGTGGTAGAGCTAACACTTGCCCTGCACACGGTCTTGAACTCCCCAGAGGATAAAATTATATGGGACGTAGGACACCAATCCTATGTACATAAAATTTTAACCAATAGGAAAGACCGCTTCCATGAATTACGCCGTCTGGACGGATTAAGTGGTTTTCCAAAACCACACGAAAGTGAACACGACGCGTTTGGCACTGGACACAGTTCAACCGCAATATCAGCCGCATTGGGCATGGCAACCGCGCGCGATTTGCGTGGCGAAAGCCACAAAGTTGTTGCTGTGGTTGGTGATGGCTCTATGACAGGCGGGTTGGCATATGAAGGACTAAATAATGCGGGACGCGCTGGTACAGATATTTTAGTAATTCTTAATGATAATGAAATGTCAATTAGCCAGAATGTGGGGGCAATTTCACGACATTTAAATGAAATTCGCACAGCATCATCATATTTGGACGCAAAAAATAGTGTCCGCAACGCCCTTGGTAATTTGCCCGTTGTTGGTGGTGCTTTGTCAAAAGGTATTGAGTCTGTAAAGGATTTTGTGAGATATGCAGTTTTGCCCAGTGTGTTATTTGAAGAACTTGGTTTTAAATACTTTGGGCTAATAGACGGGCATGATATTTCATCTTTAATATCAACTCTCAAAAAGATTAAGGAAATTAAAGGTCCTGTACTTCTGCATGTGCATACCACAAAAGGTAAAGGTTACATTCAGGCAGAACATTCGCCAAGTAGCTTTCATGGTGTGGGTAAATTTGATGTGGAAACAGGCAAACCTACTGCTAGTATAAAATTGCCTACTTACACAGATATCTTTTCAAGGGTCATTTGTAGGGAAGCAACCACGGACAAGCGTATAGTAGCAATTACGGCGGCTATGGCAGATGGTACAGGCTTAGAGCATTTTAAACATCTTTTTCCTGAAAGATTCTTTGATGTGGGTATTGCCGAAAGCCACGCCGTCACATTTGCCGCTGGTTTGGCAATGGGCGGGATGCGTCCAGTTGTGGCAATATATTCATCATTTATGCAACGTGCATATGACCAAATTATTCATGATGTTGCAACACAAAATTTGCCTGTTGTTTTTATGCTTGACAGGGCGGGTGTTGTGCCTGAAGATGGAGAAACTCATCAAGGTTTGTATGATTTCGCATATCTTTCTCATATTCCAGGGCTTATGATCCTCGCGCCCTCAAGTGCCACAGAACTAGATGCTATGTTTACTTTTGCCTTACAACAAAACGCACCTGTGGTTATTCGATACCCCAAGGATATCGCGCCTGATATTCCGCTTCTTACACCAATTGTTCATGGGAAATCGGAGACTGTAGTTAAAGGCGAAAAAATAGCAATAGTTTCTGTTGGAGCAATGAGAGGTATATCTCTGGAAATTGTGGAAAAGTTAAGAGGAAAGGGTTATAATCCAAGTCTATACAATGCAAGATTTATTAAGCCCATAGATGAAGATTTATCCATAAAATTAGCAAAATATAAATATGTATTTACTATTGAAGATGCCGCAAAAATTGGTGGATATGGCTCGATGTTAAAATCAACTACGTCGTTTTCTAAAGGAAGTGTAGCTGGGGTGAGTCCCATTATAAACAATAACCCTAATATTTACACATTTGGATTTCCTGATTCTTTTATAGAAGCTGGTACACGCACCGAGTTATTTAATCGCCATGGGTTGGATTCTACCAGCCTAGCAGAAAAAATTGAACAAATTTATAAGGAGAGTTTTACACATGAATAAAAAATTGAAAAACTTAGAAATTGAACGCAAATTGAAACAACGCCGTACAACATCCGTAATGATAATGTTTGTAATCATAGGTGTTATTTTGGCAGGTTTGATATGGCAAATATGGAGCGTACAAAACCGTCGCTGGGTTATGAGGTTTGAAGGGCAACGGGTTTCTACGTCAGACTTCAGATTTTTGACGTTTATGGAAGATGATGATGAAGAACGTGCGTTAAATCTTCTTAAAATGATTACACTTATCGAACAGCGTGGCGAACGTCATGGCGTAGGGCTAACAAGTGAAGAACATGCCTCAACCGCTATGATGGGTAATACTACGCGCTGGAATGTGATTGAACAGTTTGGTTTTGATGTATTGCATTTTATAAGTGATGAGCGTATAGGCGAAATTTTTTCAGTGCTTGATTTTGTTTATCCAAGATTAATGGATGTTTATATACCAACTTATGCCCCTTCTGGCGAAGAGTTTGAAGAAGAATTGGCAATATATTTGGAAACCGCGCATAATATTCATGCAGAAACAGAAGCTATTGTTATTGCAATGGAATCCGCAGAAGAATTAGAAATGGTTAGAAATGTAGCACTATCAGGCGAAGTACCATTTGCCGAGCTTGCACAGCAACATAACATGTTCGGTTTTATAATCGGCGAAGATGAAGGTCTTGCAGATACTCAAGTACTATCTGCTGGCGAAATTGTAGTACAAAGAGGTTTAATTGACTGGTTTGGTAATATATCACCTGAGGGCGAGATTATATTAGCTTTACAAGAAGGTGAAATTTCAGAAGTTATGTTAGTTCCAGACATGTTTGTTGATGAAGTTTATATTATTGTTTATATGCAAAGCCGTGTAGAAGCTACAGAGGAAGATATTATAGAATCATTTACAGAACGTTTTGCCCTAAGCCGTAGATATGAAATATTCTTTGAAATGTTAGAGCAAATGGTAAGTGAGGCAGATATCACCGTTAATCACAGAGTTTATGCGACATAAGCGAGTTGGTATAGTCACCAATAAAGTCAAAGACCCTAGCTTAAAATTCACCAATAAAATTAAATCTTTTCTTCAACAACACGGCATAATCGTAAGTGACGAAAATCCTGATTTTCTAGTGGTTTTGGGGGGCGATGGCACAATGTTGCGTGTCGCCCACTATGCCGCTGTTGGTGATACTCCTCTTTTTGGGATTAATTTAGGTACTTTGGGCTTTCTCACCGATGTTGATAAACATGAGGGTATTGCAGCCCTAAAGAAAGTATTGGCAAATAATTGTACACTCGAAAAACGAATGATGTTAAAAGTTCATAAAATACATGGTATACGCCAGCCGTTAGCCCTAAATGAGGTGTGTGTTGGCGCAACTGGTAAATTAAGAGCTTTTGATGTTTATATTAATGGGCAATTTTTAGATTCAATTCGTGCGGATGGAATAATTGTTTCTACTCCAACAGGCTCTACAGCTTATAATCTATCAGCAGGAGGGCCTATTTTGTCTGCATGTGGCAAGATGATTGCAGTCACACCTGTTTGCCCACATAGTTTAGGTTCGCGCCCTATTGTTCTGCTTCCTACAGATACTGTACGGATTGTTGTAAAAAAAACAACTTCCGTTTTTATTGATGGTGAAGAACAAGAACCTCTAAAGGCAAATACGGATATTACTGTAAGCAAGGCGGATTATTGTACTACCATTATAAGAACCGTCACCACTAATATTTATGAGGTTCTGAGGAAGAAAATGATACTATGAAAACAGAGCGGCAACGTGTTATTCTGGATTTGGTACGTTCCAGAGATATCTATACGCAAGAAGAGCTTACACAGGCATTAACAGAGGCAGGATTTTCCGCAGCACAATCAACTGTTAGTCGTGATATTCGTGAACTTAATTTGTCTAAACGCTCGACAGATCAAAAATATATAGCACCTGATTTGCCTGATTCATCATCAATGACGCGAATATTTCGAGAAGGCTTTATTTCTGTGGATTATGCGGGTAATATGCTTGTTGTACGTACTATGAATGGTATGGGCATGGCTGTAGCTTTAGCTGTAGATGAAATGAAGTTTCCAGAAATTTTAGGTACTGTTGCTGGTGATGATACTGTAATTTGTGTTGTTAAATCAGAAGCCCAAGCGGCGGCATTAGTGGAGCGACTTAATCAATGATTAGAAAATTACGTGTGCAAAATGTGGCTCTCATAGATGAGATTGAAATAGGTTTCGCCCCTGGGCTTAATATTCTTACAGGGGAGACGGGTGCAGGAAAATCCATACTTGTAGATTCTATTAATTTTTTATTGGGTGGTAGGCCATCCCGTGATTTTGTGCGCACTGGGGCAAGTTATGCCCATGTCGAAGGTATTCTGGAAATTAACGACCCCGTTATAATAAAAAGCCTTGAAGATTTAGGGGTGGAGGCTCCAGAAGGTGAAATTTTGCTGGGACGGGTGCAATCAGATGGTAAATCTACCTGTCGTGTAAATGGAAGGACTGTAACAGTTGGTTTTTTGAAAGATGTTGCGTCTTTATTAGTTGATATTCATGGGCAACATGAACATCAAAGCCTTTTAGATACCACAAAACAATTACACCTCCTTGACCAATTTTGTGGAACAGAATTAATCAAGCATAAATCTATCCTAGAGGGTTTATTAAAGCGTTATCGCGAAACAGATAAAGCTCTAAAGGCAATTGCAGGTGTTGGCAATCAACGACAAGAGCAATTGGATATGTGGCGTTTTCAGTTAGAAGAAATTGAACAAGCACAATTAATTCCTGATGAAGAAGAAACTTTAACAGCTAGGAAAAACCGTCTCAGGGGATTGGAAAAATTAAGTAAAAACGCATCCGAAACGCTGGGGCTGCTTTCCGAAGGTGATGGAGATGGTCAACTTTCTGTGGCAGACCAACTAGCACGGGCTTTGGTTCATGTTTCGGATATTGCCAAACTAGACCCAGAACGTGAGGGGCTTCATTCTGATGTGGCGGATGCTGTAACTCTTATAACGGATATTATTGTAGATTTACGTGCATACACCGATGAATTGGATGCAGATCCATATGAGCTTGAACAAATTGAAGAACGGTTGGACTTAATTTACAAATTAAAAAAGCGCTATGGAATATCCACCATAGCCGATATTTTGGAAAAAGAACAAGAATTGATAAAAAATTTAGACGCTCTGGAAAATAGTGATGCAGAAATAAAACGTTTACAAACGGCACGACGTGCCATAAGCTCCGAAATAACTACTGTATGTGATGCTATGAGTGCTTTACGCATTAAAGCCGCTGGTGGAATTGGTGAGTCAATCAGTAGTATTTTACGTGATTTGGGAATGCAAAATGGGCGTTTTTATATAGTTGTTAATCGCAAAAAAGCATTTGGACCAGATGGTAATGATGATGTGGAATTTATGATTGCCACAAACCCTGGAGAGCCTGAAAAACCACTAAGGCGTATTGCCTCAGGTGGTGAAATGTCTCGTGTTATGCTTGCGATTAAAACTGTTATGGCAGATGCAGACCGCATGGACACCGTTATTTTTGACGAAGTTGATACTGGAGTTAGTGGACGCACGGCACAACAAGTTGCCGAAAAGTTGGTGGGGATTAGTCGTCGTCGTCAAATTTTGTGTATTACTCATCTTCCACAAATTGCTGCAATGGCAGATACTCATTTCCTTATCGAAAAATCAACCCTTTCAACCATACATTCCAAACGTACAGTTACCCGTGTATACCCATTAGTTGCAGAGAAAATTATTGAAGAACTTGCACGTTTAATAGGTGGTGCAGTTGTTACAGAAACTACACGCACAGCTGCAAAAGAAATGCGTTTGCAAGCAAAGGTGTTAAAAAATATTTCAAATTAGGGTGTGTTTAAAAAATTTAGACAAAACCCTTGACAAATGTTTGAGAGTGATTTATACTAGCTCTTGTCAATCAGACTTGGTGGCAGAGCATTTTAACTTCTGGGTGTGGCGTAGCTTGGTAGCGCGCTAGACTGGGGGTCTAGAGGTCGCAAGTTCAAATCTTGTCACCCAGATTGTTTTATGGGAGCATAGCTCAGTTGGGAGAGCGCCTGCCTTACA
>Ga0123355_10002287_pt1 | contig 27078 bp, 12 predicted proteins | sample TergutEmb28metaG_3_FD_89872 | JGI IMG/M metagenome (GOLD analysis project Ga0123355, IMG submission 89872) | Embiratermes neotenicus P1 segment gut microbial communities from Petit-Saut dam, French Guiana - Emb289 P1 | ecosystem: Host-associated > Arthropoda: Insects > Digestive system > Gut ... | reverse complement strand
GGGGCCTCTTTTGGTTCCTGGTGGCGATGGAACGCAAGCTGTCCCCCCAAACCCCCCCTCCGCCAGTTCTAGAAAAAAAAAAAAAAAAAAAAAAGGGGGGGGGGGGGGAACTTTTGTTTCATTACCCACAAATAACGTCAGGCACGTAATGACACTGAAGCAAAGTTGGTACTTCTCCCACGTCCGCTGCTATTTGATTGACTGATAATGAAGATGCAGAAAAACACTATACAGGAGGGGCTACTGTTTCACTTTACACATACACGTTCATAAATTTGATATTATAATCCTTGTGCCCAAATATGTAATACCTGTTCGCCTATAGCTTTCGTGTGTTCTTATTCTTCTTTTATTTTACGACGCTGTCAGTTGGAAAGATTACACAGCCTCGATGGCAGATGTATGAAATTCGAGTGTGGAATGGTAACTTGCAAGGTAAAACAGAATTATTGAAGAAAAGCCTGTCCCAATGACATTTTGTCCACTACAAACATCACACGAGCCGCCCTGCCATCGCTCTCAGTCTCCTCAGTGAGAGACTGAAGTGTTCTCAGTCATTCTATGTCAACCCTGATGAGGGGCGTAGTGCTGAAAATTACACAACTGTAACCATTTCATGTAGCACACTGTATGCTTTTCATACAAGTTTAGATTAGGTTCACTTCTGTGAACATCCTTACTTTCAACCCATGCGTGCAAACTGAATACAAAAAACTGTCACAATGACAAGAACAAATGTGACTGTCCTAATCATCATACGGCCGAATAGAGAGAGACTCATTAGATGAACGTTTCGGGATCACTTCTGCAAAAGCAAACAAACAAACAAACAAACAAGGCAGAGGAGTTAATCCGTCAAAGAGAAAAAAGAGGGAAATGTGACAGTTTCCTTAAAACAATTACAATAACGGTCAATTGCAACGGGTGGAGTAGCCACGATTGTGCGCACAGTTTAAGCAGTCGTGTTCTGCTTTCCCTACTGACCACTTAACTACAAGCGAAGTTCTGTACTTACCCGCTAGGTGTCTCTCCGACTGAGAACGAGGCTGCGTCAGGACCTGCGGGGGAAAAAAATGCAAGTTACGGAAGAAGCGTAAAGCGAATAATACAGCGCTGAAAATGACACTCGGTCCCCAGCACGTTCCATTGTCACGGTGTTGAAACGACACGCGAAAGACAAGAACGCTCTCCAGCAACAGGTTTTCATTTTTCACAAATAAACTTTGTTTTAAAAAAAAAAACACGATAATAAAATCTAGCATTCCCACAATATAATACACAAATAACACTTATCAACAAAAAAAAAATCACTCCCTGTTAAAATTCAGAGTGATTCTTACAGTTTTGACATTGATGAATCCGATTATGACAACCTAACTACCCTATCATCCAGCAATGTTAACAGCAGGGTTTCAATCCAAAAACCGCGTTTTTAATTTAAAAAAATTATTATACTGGTTTTGAATTACAGTACACAGTGCCAAATAATGAACAATGTCTCTCTATACATGGTAACCTAACTACAAAAAATCGTCATTAAACACTCACTTCGCCTCCTTTGCCTTTATATTCGCCAATCCGTGTCGCACTTATAGGAATCCAGCGGTTGTCAGCCAACATATTTGGCATCCATTTTCCACTCTGCCCCTTTCCCATTCCGGAAATGTCCCGATGGAGCCTTTCGCCATGTTCATTGGATACGGCTCCCATATTTTCAGGGAAAAAATTACAAATGGGAATGCAAAAAATGACGTTTTAATTACATATACACCCCACAGCACTGTATGATGAAATTAGCTCCTGCACATTCTCACTGTAATTTTTTGCCTTTTCATTGCCTAGAAAGTTTCTGCAGACGCTTTAAAATGGCTCCCAGGCTTTTCATTCGGTAGCATTTAATTTTGTACTAAAGTCGTGGTCTTAGAATAGCGGCTTAATTTGTGGGCCAACGAAAATTCCTTCTTTCACCTTCGCCTCATTTATTTTGAGATAGGAAACCCTTCGCTTCCCTTATCCATCGCCTGGACAAATATTTTCATCAAACCCAGCTTGATATGCAGTGGTGGTAAAGTGACATTTTACTTATCCACTAAAGCAGGATGTGCCACATTCTTCTGACCTGATGTTGTTTCCGAACGGAGTGGCCATTTTTTATTCTGTAGTGGCAGTCCCTCGTTCAGCTGTCCCATTCACACTAAAAGCAGCATAATTTAATGTATCCGCCTGCAATCCAGTCAGCAATGCTACAGATTTTAGGTCAGCACATATATTAAACCGGTGTTCTTCCAAGCATATTTTTTGCAGCAAACACTGAAGGTTCTCATACGTTTCTTTCATGTGCACTGCACGAGCCAGTGAGACAGAATGGAACTTATATTTCCATTGTGAAGTAACACTGCCTTCAAACTGGCCTTACATGAATCGATGAAGAGACTCCATTGTTCAGGGGTCTGTTCAAGTTGCAATTCTTCCATTAACGCTTGGATGTTATTTCAGTACACCAGATGATCACCGACCAAAAAGTAACACGCCACTACGCTTGACTGCCTCTTCCTAAAAAAATATGCTATTACACCTTTTTCAAAAAGAGTCCACTGCTTAAACTGTGATCCAAGTAGCTAAGTCCATATCTCGAAATAAAACGTTTAATTCTGGCTGAGTGATCCGACGTGCCTCTGTAGCATCACAGGTTGAAAAGTCTAGGTTTCCATTCTTGATGGGTCCCGTATCTTCTGGTTATGCCTCCTCCGTTTTTGTATCCTAGTTAAGAGTATAAGATTCCGGTGGCTTGGGGAAGGAATTTAATCATCATGAAGAATAGATCTTAAAACAGAGGATATATTAGGACACTATTTCATGCTTGGAAAATCAGGAGAATCCACTGATCTTGGTCACGCAGGAATAGCCGTCGTTGAAATGGTCTCAACGCTCACGCCAAACCACCGGAACAGCAAAAGGCAATGGTTTGTGCGTACCTTTCAACCAGCATGCTACAGTCCTTGAACATGACCTGCAGCAAATTCTCGGCGCCCAGACTCCGATCTAACACCCAAAATACTGTTCACTAGTTTTCCTCGCGTGTTTTGACAGTGGCTTCCTTTGCGATTTTAATACCACTTCGCCGCAAATGTAGCAAAGGTTACGGGGCTTATTTTGGCAATAACGTGACATACTGCAAACCAAAAAACTACTCTTCTAGTCTTCAGACATAAACTGTTACTTTTATACTGGTTCAGCACTCAGGATGGCGTGTAGGATCAGACTGAGGTTCTGAAAGACGTGGCCGCCGACACATTATCATGCAACGATTTATCACAAACATTCAATCAAGCCGACATTTTGTCACAGTGACAAAATAGTTTTGTCGCTGTGATAAAATGTCGGTGTGTTTAGCGTCCCCTTAATTTGCGGTGGGATAATTATCACACTGCAAATTAAACGAATGCTAAACAGCTGGAAGCAAGCCTTTCCAGTTTGAGAGATAGTTTGAGACAATTTTACTATAGGAATTTAAGTGACTAAAACAAGTAAAAATAAATGAACAGCCTAACACACCTTTGGCGCCGCCAAAACTTCGGTTTTTGGCCATTCAACTGAGGTATCAACTGGTATCACCCAAAAGGAGAGTGACCAAAAAAACCGTATACACACATTCGACCTTGTGAGCCTACTCACAATGAAAATATACCACAATTATTTCACGGAGTTAATTGATGCCAACCACTGTAATCCTTAATGGGTTCTTAAACGATACATAAACACATACGGCAATATCTCATAGCAAATAAAAGGCAAATTTATTACATTTTCAGAAACTAATCACGCAATATTTAGACACAGCTCCTTGCTCTTCAGTGGCTTCGGCCCATCTAACAAGAGTATTCTGACCCTGTTAGAACAGAATATTTCCGAATGTACCATAAACCGCCATTACACTATTTTGATAGCGAATTATGTTCGTTTCAAATAAAACTTCACAAAGACTAACTCTTGAGTTGTGCCGTATACAGTGCTACAACCGGTCTTTTAACCCAACACGTTAAAGACGCCGGTTATTCAGAACAAACACCATTATCAAAACTATTTGCCCTCCTCTGAACTCCTTCACCGAACTTCTGAAGCCTTGCAGGTCTCATATTTACACGGAATTTATGTGAATCACTTGCCTGATCAGAGACGTTGACAGCTGTCAGGGCGAGCTGAGAGTGTGACAGTCGCTGGCTGGACTGTCCTGTCTCTGTAGTGGGTGGATCACATGAGCAATGAACACTGATGGGATGGTGATTAGGAGGAAAAATGAGTGTTCTTATGGAACAGAATAACACTCCTGTTGCCAGTCGCTCCACAAAACACTGAGCCGGTGTAGTATATTAAGTTCATTGTCTTCCTCTGTAATCTAGGTGTTGTGTTTTGTATTTGAGAGGCCCTGCTTTCCAATCTCGACCTCAAGACTGACTATAAGGAAAGAGGCTTTTATTGCCGTTAACCAGTTGCATGTTGCAAGAACATCTGAACTAAGTCTCAATTCCTTCCCTGTCCCTCGAAATTCTCTTCATTTTATTTACGGGTATAGTTCAGTTTATAGAAGTCTTTAAATAAACTAAGAACAAACCTCTGTGTCCCGTCAGGACTGAACGTAGCTCATTTGGGAAAGAGGCCGGTCGCACGTCGCAGTCACGTGTATCCGGGACGTACCGGGTTAAGATTCCCGAAGACAGACGAACCTCACGATTTTCCTCAGTCTCTCCAGGTCAGTGTTTCAAAAATTTCTCTTGTTCCGAAGCCCTACTGGTTTTCATTAAACGTGACGAACTTCCAAAGCAATAATACGCATAACCAATATTAAACATTAAATGCGGCGGAACATCTGTATGTCAACCTACAGTCTATGGGAAGTCTACTGGAACACAATGACTCAACTAAATTCGTTGGAATAAAGTTAAACAAATTTGACTTTTTCGATTTCTGAACCACAATTTCAATAGCTTTGGTGGCGGAGGCGGGAGAGGGGGGAGATCTTTCCTGAGTCATTATCCTACGAGGGGTTCTTCTTCTTTTTCTCCTTCGTCTCCCTCCTATTCTTCCTCTTCTTCTTCTTCCTCCTATTCTTCCTCTTCTTCCTCCTGGTCCTCCTATTCTTCCTCTTCTTCTTCCTCCGCATCCTATTCTACCTCTTCTTGTTCCTCCTCACCCTATTCTTCCTTTTCTTTTTCCTTCTCCTCTTCTTCCACCTCCTTCTCGTCCTCCTCTCATGGCCTATTCCTTTATATCTGTTACGCTTCAGAAAATCCTAGTCCTCCGAGTGCTGGGTAACCACCCAATGCAAAAGTACTTGCACTTACAAGCTTCAGGGCCATTTGTAAATACAGTTTACTACCCTACAGTGCCAATTCAACGTATCTATCAATTCACATAAAGCACCTTCACATTTCTCGTAACAGCGTACTATTACCTATTTAAAAATCATAAAAGTTCAGTTCGTCAGGACAAAAGTTGGGGATCCCCTAGCAACATCCTGCGAAGCCCTCAAACTCCCCGCAACCTTCCACCGCGCTCAGACAAAGGGGCAACTCTACATGAATTAATTTGAGCCTTTGGTACTTGCGTAACAAATGCCCGCGGATGCAAATTACCGGACCATTTATGGTACACAGTAAAACCGGATTTCTGACGCGTCATAAAAACTTCAGAGCGCGAATTGCCAGATGTCTGGCAGCGATCACCATTTCAATAAAGTGACCCAATTACATAAATCGCGCTGTTCCAGACCGAATGTATTATCGTAGTGATGTCCATATTGAGGATCAGGTAACTATGTAACCCACCTGGGATACACACACACACACACACACACACACACACACACGCTGATTTGTAATGGCCACAGAGCGGACAAGATAACTACGTAATCCAATGTGTCCGCAATCCACATCGATGCGTTACGTTCGTGCAGTCCACACCGAGCTGCACTGGTAAGTCGTACGGCCTGAGGTTCTATATTAAAATCAGCTCCAGATCCAGTCTAGTAAACAAGAGCTTTTCTTCACATCCCTTTCTTTCTTTCTTTCTTTCTTCGTCCCTTCCGTTCACACAATTCCTTCTTTGGAAGGGGGTTATTTTACGATGATGCTAATAATCAGACTATATAGTCTCAAATGACAGTATGGCTCGTGAACTGGAGAGGATTCAAAACGAAAGGCTGTGGCTCAAGCAAGGTGCTATGCCGGAATTGGCTGGGAGGAATTCGAACCAATCATCACCCGAATACGTGCCCAGGGCGTTACCACTAAGCCAAGTTGCTCAGTCTTTCAAACCTACATCCTTCCCTTCTTGTCACACTTTTTTTTTTACATAGTCAGGAAACGCCTTGAACGAAGTTCATGTGAATCCGTCGCTCTACCTCTCTGCCTGCAAGCCTGTATGTCTGTCTGTGACAAAGAATCAGCGCATAAACTCGCAGTCAAGCACTGCACCTGCTCAAACGGGCATATCGGCCTATCGTAACTCAAATCTCCTGCCATGCAATACCTCTGGATATCAACACCTGTAAAACTGTCCCTCCCTGTCTTTAGTTCCTGTCTGTAATCCTAGTTGATTTGCGTGCTATCATATGCATATAAAATATTTGCGTCACTGTTTTGGCTGACATCGTCCAGTTGTGTGTTTCTCAGTAAGGTGTTAATTATCTGAACAAGTACAACCATACAGTTCTAGTACATTAGCCTTTTATTATAAATTACAACACATTTCGGCTATCCAGACCAGCTACGATCAACCAGGTGTCGGATAAACAAAAAGGATATAAAGGGAGAGAGGGCTATCTCCCTTTATATCCTTTTTTGTGTATCGGACACCTACCTGATGGTTGCTGATCTGGAAAGCCGAAACGTGACGTAATGCATAACAAAGGGCTAATATACTAGATTTGTATGGTTGTGTTTGGTAGAATAATTAGCACATTGTGTCACTCTTCAGTATTAGCCCCGTGTTCTGTAAATACTGATGTAACAATCAAGTCATTAATGATAAGATATAGGTGTCATGTGACATATACAGGAGAGAACAAACACATACATAGATCTAATAGAAAAAATGGAAGAAAAGGGACCACCTGGAAGAAATAGGCGTAGATGGGAGGATAAGATACGCATACGTCTTGAGTAGAATTAGGATGGGAACGTTTCCAGGTTCTTTCAAACGCGGAAATAAACCTCCGGTTTCCAAAAAAACGCGAGAATTGGTTTGACTTACTCAGCCTCTAAAATCGGAGTTATTTATTCCATTGTTAATAAGACATAATTTACATATACACATATGTATATGAGTACGTATGCGAGTGTGTGTATGTGTATGTGTATTTACAACAGGAAAAATTAATACTGGAATAATATTACGAATTAGAATACACACACGTGGGGAGAAGAGAAATTATGCACAATTTATGGGTCTGAAAATCTGTAGGGAAGAGATCATTTGCGAGACCAAAGCTGAAACGGAAGCACAGTGATCCCCCGGCAATCCGGAGCCCGGAAAACCGAAACCCCAGGTAATCCTGACAAATTTGGGCCAAAAATAGCCCTCTCGGGAACAATCCGTACTCAAGAGACTGGTGGCGTGGCTGAAAATGGAAGAGCCAGCCGTTACTCCTCAGCAATACAGACCTGACCTTGCGAGCGTCGTAGCTATCCATGTCTATTACTTTGCCACTATACGGAAGTAATAGCGACAAACTATTATTATTATTATTATTATTATTATACAATGTTAGGTGGAGAATTTAGGCTTTAACCAGTTACACTTTAGCAATGGGTGATTTTGTGTAAGTCACCTATGCCAATTTATACCACGCAGTTTCTGAATTTTAGGAGAATCCAGACCACCCTTCTCCCTACATAGTTCGGATGACCAAGGAACTACTGTATGATATCAAATTATATCGTTACAAAAAACAGTATGAAAGTGTGAAGGTGCAGAATTATATTTCATTTAGCATCAGAGGCAACATCTTGAAAGGCCAACCGTATAAGAGGCAAGCAAGTTCCTGTCAAAATGAGCGACTATCAGCAAGTAGTTTGTTAGGAACAATAAGTATGGGTAGCAGAACTCAATGTGCTTCTAATGTGTGTACTGAACAGGACATGACTGCGTACAAAAAAAAAAAAATTCATGACTTGTATGATAACGAATTAGGCTAAAAGTCTATCGAACACAGTGATCCTTGATACATAAACTGGCCAGCCATACAACAGAGTGCTAAAGCAGTTTATGGTCATGACAACACACAAATAAATCAATCCCACAGGACAGGCGCTAAAATCTACACCACATTCATACTACAAAAACTTGATAATTCCTTCAGCCATGTCCTGCAATTATGGATTCATAAAATGTGCCATGGCTGATGCAGCTTCATTAAAGTTACAAATCTTTATGCTACAGCTCATGACTAAGATTCTGAGATAAACAGAACTGGTTTGTGGGCTTAGTCTACAAATTAATTATGCCTAGCCATGCTGCTCTCTTATGCAAATGTATCCAGTTTTAGATAGCAGTACATTTTCTTTGCAAGAAACAAATTCCTCTGTGTACATACAACCCAGCAAGAAGTTCATACAATAAGACTTCTGGGTTTTAAGGTAAATACGTATTAAGATCGTGCACCTCTGTGATGTGACGCCGTATGGTCTGGTAGAGGTGCACCAGATTTTAATGTAAACCTACTACCTCCATCCTTCTTGACCGAAAATGGAAGGCAGCAGTTTCCTCCTGAGAACTGGTACCTTACCGGCACAGAGTGAGCCACGCTGCAGCAGAACATATTTTAAGTCAATAAAATATTCCAATTACAATTACCATGGTACAAAGGCAGTCGGTCAGTTAGCTTTTTAACGCTCTGTTCATAAATTAGTTACCTCATTCATTCATTCATTCACCCGCTCAATCAATCAATCGATCGATCAATCATTCGTTCATTAAATTAACTATTCATTAAATTAACTATTCATTAACCTACCTGTACCACAACACACTATGCATCCCGATTGGCAGTTCTCAGAACGTTTTACACGCGTTACTTCACATCCACAGCTCGGCCTGCGAACTTCGTTCTGAACTCTGCTTCGGACTTGGGTCGCTAAATTATGGTTTTACTGGAGAGGGTTGAGTATTCTGGAGATACCTGCGGCTGCTATAGGATATTTAGTTTCACATGTGTTGCTGTCTCTGGTTTCTTAAGGCTTCCGCCAACAACATGCATGTACTTTATTTTGTGTTTTGTAAAGTGTGTGGAGTCTATCTTTATTGGTTTGATACGATAAGAGAGAGCAATCTCATGACTGTGTGTGTTGCTCGCGCGCGCGCGTGTGTGTGTGTACGTGTGTGTATTCAGTCAATAAACCGCGAGTAGCCTGAAATTACACCGATATTACAATTTCTACTTTATTTAATAATAAATTTGTTACTTTTTTATACATGTAATTCTTGGTTCTCATCAGACGTTACTTGTGCGACATTCCCCTCCGGCACCTCATCAGTCTCCCTGTCAAAGTTATACTAGTTTTGTGCTGCAAATTGCACAGCATTCAGATACAGAGTGGTGGGGGTATTACATCCATTTATCGCTATATAACCATCAAACAGTCTCACTAATTAATGTGGTACTATTTTACGTACAAGCACTAGAGCAAGGCACGCTGTCACAAAATGCCACTCACCCTCTTATTGATGTTCTCCTCCGGCTTGCCACTGCATGCACCGAAGGATGCTGCATTCTTGGCGAGCAGAGGTGCTGAGGATGACTTGTTACCCAGTTCGGTCGAGAGGGGCGTGCTGGTCAGTTTCAGGGAGGCGCAAGACGGCGAATCCCGGTCCTCACTGGGACTGGGGCTGGACCTCAGATGTTGGGGTTTAATAGGTAGACAACGAGGCCTAAGAGCGCGAGGAAGCGAACTGGAGTCCTCCCGAGTTTGAGTCTCTACGCTCTCACGGCGCACCCACACGTCCTCACAGTTCCCGCAAGAAGGTCGACCTGACGATCCCCGCCTTCGGAGTCGTTCCCATGTCTCCTTGCGCCGCACTTTGCTGGAGCCGTCTCCGGGCACTGTGCAGACAGACATTTCCTACAGCTCGGATTATCAGGGCATACTTACACCTAGTAACCAGAAACCAAGAATAGGACAATGAACGTATACCAATCCATACAATAACTCAAACACGCACTAGTTTCATGGAGCACGTTGCTTTTGAGAAGCTAAAAGTCACTGAATATAAGAACAAAACAAGACTACAAAGAAAAATAAGTAAACAAATGTAAAGAAACAAGCTAATTATCCGGGCAAAAACTTTCGTCAAACTTAAGGGTTGGGGGTAGGATTAAGCACCGTGACACTGCAGTGACTTCTTGTTCGACTGAATTAATCAATCGTATACTTCGTTTATACAACGGTACACGGCCCAAATAAAAAGGCGTTAGCAGAAGTCAGCTGTGCCCTTAAACAAGAACGCCGCTCTTCCTACCTGCGCACTTGTTGGAACGTGGCGGCGATGCCGTTCCGATGCCTGATTCGGGCTCATCGCGTTCGACAGAGCCCAAAGGTGAGTCTGACAGCGAGTCGCGGGAGCTGCTTTGCTGCGGGGAGCACGAGGAGGAGGAACTTGTGGACCTATTATCGTCGTCGTCATCGTCTGTATGAAGCAGCAAAGAAGAGGTCGACACCCAGGTGAAACTGGAGCTGCGGGAGAGCGGGGGTGAGGTCTGAGTTCCGGCGTCCACGATGGCGTCTGGTTTCATGGCCGTCAAAAGCGTCTGCTGTACAACAAATAACATCGTCGAGTGAGCAAGCCTTCGGAACAACGTTCCTGTTCAGAACTGATTAGGATTCCGCATGTTAGATACACCCGAAATTTGAAAAGTGTTCGAAAATATTTGTACACGTGCTGCTATAATCTGTACACCCATATCGCCGTAGTGATCTCTTCCTTTAAAGGTGTCATATCAAAGTTCTGTCACGAATTTTCTCACTTCCCCATGCCTACAGTAGGATTATGGCCAACGTCCCACACATCATTTTTCACTCGCTCTAACAGTATCCTACAAGGTAAAGAGTACAAATTATGATATACGCCAGGGTTTCCAATATGCGCCCCGCGGGCCGCATGCGACACTCCAGGAAAGTATTTACGACCCTCTGTCACCCGAACAGTTTCAGTAATACACTTTAACAAACATAATATAATAGGTCTACGGAAAATAATATGGCAAATTTATTGGCATAGAAAATATTTAGAAACTATGACTCATCACTTTAAAGGCAGCATACAGTAAACCGATTGTTCTGTGTTTTATCTAGTTCAGTAAGGTCTACCACCTTGTCAACCGTAACTTTACTGTAACTTATTGTTTGCAAATAACGGCGTTACGGGAAATTCAATACCCCCAGTTTCGAAATGTTTATACACAAGAGCAGCCCTCTGGCGAGTTCTGAACTAATTATGTGGCCTTCCTGTGGGTTAAAGTTGGCCAGCCCGGACCTACGTCATGTAATTTTCTCCGCACTACTGACTTTCCCTTCATTGGTCCAAACACTCCACTCAGCACTTCACTGTATCAGCCATCTTCAGTTAATGTTTTACACCCCCACCCCCCTCCCGGGAACATTAACACAAAGCAACAGGTAAAACCGCAATTAACATATCATCCAAAATATTCATTCTGTGATACATCACTTGTAACATATACCAACTTCTACATGTTTCGGCACCCATTTGCCATAATCAGGGAGTCACTATAACAAATGTATATAAACCAACATGTTTGTTATATAAAAGGTAAAGCAACCCCATTACTGGCCTGGAGTGGCCCAGAGGGTTCCAGGAAGTGAAAGTTCCCAGATTTCATGACAACGGCACAGGTTGGTAGTAAGGCTGTCAGCCTTACGCACCGGCCGCCTTTACCCCAGGAAATGCTCCTGGTACTCATTTCTGTTAGAGGCTGAGTTGACCCCAGGGCCATAGTGCGATCGGAAGGATTTTACGTCAATGAAAAATTCCAGTTGGGATCGAACCAGCGACCTTCCGATTTGTAGCACAGCACCTTAACCACTGAGCTACCGCGGTCCCCCATGTTTGTTATATACCTTTGTTATAATGACTCACTGATGATGGCACCTGGGTGCCGAAGCATACGAGTTTGCACAGTATGTCATATATTGATTGTAAGAACAAACACGGCATGAATAACATTTAAAAAACTGGTAAAACTGCATGCGTATGCTTCACACTTCAACAAACAACACAAGCAATGTGCGTCTAACGTCACAATGAGGAGCGTTCGCGTAACCAATGTGGCCGTGGAAAAGCAATAGGTATTCAATATTCTCAGTGTGTGTCCGTATTCTTGCCTGTTACACTGCATGCAAAGCGCATGCACCGTAGCCTATTATATTGTTCTCTGTGGCTTGTCTAGCTCTACCACATTAATCCACGTTATCTCATAAACGGCACGAGTTTGGAAAAAAGGGACTGAACACAAAATGTGATGTTCTGATTATCTCTACAACTTCTGTCTGAAAAATTCCTAGTCCTAAAAAGAATTCAGCGAGATATTATCATAAATGTAGATAGGTCTTCACGTAAAGTACCCGATATTCCTGTCAGATTTTAATAAAACTTGAATTTTGTAGACAGATTTTTGAAAAATACTCAAATGTCAAATTTAATTTAAAAACCCCGCCCAGTGGCTGCCGAGTTGTTGCATGCGCACAGATGGACAGACAGACAGACACACACACACACACACATAACGAAGCTGATTTTTTCGAAAGCGCCTACTTATCGATCCGTAAGAATCTTACAAGTTATGCCATGCTTCCAGTTGAGACTACTCACCACAACCTCTTCTGCAGGGGACGTAGCGGTCTCCGTGATGCTATAGTTATGCCGGTCCATGTGTTCAAGCCTCACCAACTTGCCAGCACAGTCACTGCGCGGAAATTTTGTACATGCGTCATCTCTATTTCTGTTGGTCTTCAGATCGCCGTCTGACGCGGTCACAAACATCACGTCTGAGTCCGGCAAAGTGGACACCTTCACAAGTACGGCGTCACCGGACGTCTGTTCTGGTACTAGGGGTGGCCGTTGCCGACGGAGGACCCTAGCAAGACCCAGAGCGCGGTGGTGGAGGCTGGGACTGCAACCGGAGAAAGAGTCCAACGCCGAAGGGGAGGAAGGCGGCGTTTCTGAAGCGTCGGTGCCATTGTTCTCCCAGGAGCGCGACCTGGTGATCCGTAAGCGCATGTCGCCAGAGGTCACCGCATGGTTCGCCTCTAACTGGTTCAGCTCTTGTGCTATGATGTTGTTGAACTCGGCTAGGAGACCCTCGGACCAGTCCGTAAGGTCGTGATTCTTAGAGCGTCGCGGTGGAGGCACAGGCGGGGTCTTCTTGTTGGCAGGGATCGGTATGGAAGCGGATGGCTTCCTCGAGTTTTGCCACTGGTCAAAAACCTCACCAATCTCCTCCTGCAAACAATTGTGTCCATGAGTATGACTGTACAACGCCATAAATTGCTGCAGTTAAACGTCTGAGCTCATGGCACTGTACACCTGATGACGTTGACAATGATGACGATGACGACGACGACAACAACGAAAAGGCCTCTATAAGCAAGGCCCATATGATGCAAGTGGAAAGTATAGGACGAAAAACTTAACCCCGCAGAACCGAATCAGGACCTTACAGATACAGTTTTGTTAATTCCAATGCGTTGAAGAGATACACTCGAAATATACCTGTAATTTTACAACGCGAATTATTCAAATCAATATCAATTTCGTTCCATTACGACCACCTACGTGTGGACGAAGAACCAAGGCCGCTTGAGGCCTGCAGGCTCACATTCGTCAGAGGGTGTAGGCTGTAGAAATCCTTGCGCTGGCGTTGTGGAGGAAATGAAGCAACCTGAATAGCGCTTTATTCCACACACAACACCACACGTTCGAAACGTCCAAACTGACAAATACTGTTCATTTTCATATACGCTCAGTAGGTTAGCTCATGTGGTACTGTCACTGAGTATATGTTAACTGGGTAACCGGAAGTACGGATTTGGGTCCCAAACGGGGCGGAGTCTTTTCTCTTCACCAGGGACGTCCAGACGGTTCCGGAACCACTCCGGAACCACCCAAACGTCTGTTAAATTGGTACCAGGGTAAGGCGGTGGGGGTGCCAAAGGTTAAGAAAGAGGAATTATAACTCCAATCTCCTATACGTCATTCCTGACGGGTCGAGCTTAATTAGTTAATAAGGGATGGGACTTCTTAACAGAAATTTACTGTACTTCCTAGGGACCTACCATGTTTCGCACCCGTTCGCTTTATGATTTGGTGACAGAAGGTCGAACCGTCGTCACACTCTGGCAACAGAACTCAGTGGTTCAACACGTAACGCTGGCCATGATCTCACCAACTACGCCTCTGAAACAAGTGCATGAACACCACAGCAAATTCCCGAGATCCTACAGTATTTTAACACGCGACAGACAGTAACATCAGTATTGGGGGGGGGGGAGAATGAGAAGCTTCTTCTTTTACACTCTTCGTGTAACATTGCTCAGACGACAGACTTTAAACTGCAATCAACGCATGGAGATGTGGAAAATGCCCAGAGCTCTATGGCACAGCTGTGATGAACCGCAAGGGGACAATCACGTGCAAGAAGCTCCGACGACAAGAAAATGTTAAACTGTATCTTACAGAAACAGGACGAAGACTGTGCGTGATTTCAGGCTTCCGCCGCGAAGTAGATGAGACCTGCGATCTTGCTGAGCTATTACGCAGCGAGTCGTAATAATTTCTTACCGACGTTTCGGGAAGACCTATCGGTCCCATTTGCAGGGGTCAAGATTTCTGAAGATGGGACCGATAGTTTATTCCGAAACGTCGGTAAGAAATTACCACTACTCGTTGCGTAATAACACAGAATATCGCTGTTCTCTTCACAGCATGCAGACTGGTTCAACGGAGGTGTTTTATAACGACATTAATAAGGATTTCGCACACGAGGACACTGTCTTAACCAGGTGGGTGACTACCAACGTTTCAAGAAAGGCACTGCGTAAAGGAGTTAGCATATAGATCGCAGTTCGTCAGTTTTCGTTAGATATCGGTGTACACTTCAGACACACACCAATCGTGACATGGCAAAACTTTGCCGCTGCAGTCCTTTACTTGTCCACGCTTAAAAAAATTAATTTGTTTTTCCACTCCCTCTTTTTGGTCATCCTCTCCAATTTTCAATAAATGCCAAAACTATGTGTATTTCAATCCTTCCCTTCAAACTTTTTTTTTTTATTCCTCTCTCGCCCATCATTCTGCCTATTTCTTCACTTCTCTTTTTTACAGACTTACGCACTTTCAAAATAATCCATATCGACGACAAGCAAATTATTTACACCCTGCTCATGCAAAGTCGCTTTAAACAGACGAAAAATAAAATTTCTTTGGCTTAAGAGAGAAACTCCGCTCGTCGCCAAGACCGAGGATACGCCGGCAGGCAGTTCCTCCATAAACAAGCAGAACTTCAATTGAGCAGGCTGCATTCTTCGTCCAGTACCGAGCGTGACTAGCCTGGCAATGCCCCATCCATCCACCTCTCATCAATAAGGCTGTTGCTATCAGGCCACCGTCCTCTGCTGTATACTCAATGAGCGAACATTGGTCCAATCTTGGCAGAAATATTGACATTTTCCTCTGTACTTCTTCATCTACTTTTTACGTCCTTACAAATTCCTCCAGATGGATCATTCGTTACAAAGTTCCATTACAATGCCCTTGAACGCTGTAACATACATACATACATACATTACATACATACATACATACATACATACATACATACATACATACATACATAGTAATAAATAAAACGTTTACTGGTTGTAAGCTCTCACTTCACGGATGGGAATAACGGGCTAAACAAAAGGTATACTAAATTATATTATATTATATCATATCATATATCATATCATATATATCATATATCGTATCATATATCATATAATATATCGTATCGTATATTATATTATATTATATTATATTATATTATATTATATTATATTATATTATATTATATTTTAATTATTACTATTATTAAAAGGTAGTTTTTGTGCTTAATTAAGCATCACGCCATGAGACATAATGGATAGTAGACGTATAGCTGCACTGATTCTTAACCTCGACACTAGTTGGGGTAAGTGGTCAACCTCACGGTCCGACCGCTTTAGCCCCACGAAAGAGCTCCGCTGCCCAGCGAACAGGTGGCTAGATGGGTCCCAGAGCCAGCCTGACGTTTTGAAGAGCAGTAAATCGTCTACCCGTGCCAGAATTATATTACAATTCCTCGTTTGTGCTGCCCGTAGCCTAGTCACTGTAACTAGTGAGCTATCCCGTCTCCCACAATGACGATGATGATGATGATGATATGCGGAATGATACCCCAATCCTAGTTCGTTCAGCCCTTTGCCTAGTGCCTACACCACAACTAAGCCATACCGGCTGCTGCTGCTGCTGCTACTACTACTACTACTACTACTACTACTACTGCTACTACTACTACTACTACTACTACTACCACCACCACCACCACTACCGCAACCACTACCACAAAGAATAATAATAATAATGTTATTCTAAAAATCGTGGCATATAAATCACGACGTATCTCTATCCGTCAAGTATTGAGATCGCAGGTTTGAAATCCGCTGGGGACAATGAACTTTAGCCACGATGTTTTCTGGTTACGACTGCATCGGTTTCATTACATTCCAATTTTCCATCCAAAGTGTCCTTCATGTTGTCTTCGAAAGAACTCAGAAAATCTCTGAAATAAATGTGGTCCTTGTCCGATGCGCGTCGTAGTATAAGGACAACAAGTCAAGATCCCGAACCATTCCATGGACTCACATTCAAGCCGCGTTACATCTCACTAAGATATATCTCCATGTTATTTACCTACATCTTCACAGCCTTCTTAGTGTCAAATGTCCGCTTTCCAAAGTTACCACACCAAACGTATGGGTTTCCTCCTGCGATTTACCTGTCCAATCCATCGTATCCGCCTACTGCCCATGAACCGTGGTGTAAATAAGATATTCGCACTTCTGGGAAGTTAGGCAGCGATGGCTGGTAGTAATTTACCGACGTTTCAGGACAACCTATCGGTCCCATACTCTTAGAATGCTTCTAGATGGGATCGATAGGTTGTCCCGAAATGTCGGCAATTAACTGCCAATCAATGCTGCATAACATCCCAGAAGAGTCAAGATTTCATATTAATTAACAATGCTATACGTACATACAGCCTACATATGAGACTATACTAATGTTATGTGGGCCTACTAATAGTTCGTAGGATGAGCCGTTTAATAAGGACAAAAATTCAATTTTACCTTCATATTATGTGAATATCATGGCCCAAAAATAAATAAGCAACAGAATTCGACTGATGCTTTCCAGTTCTGACCTTATATAGCAAATTCCATCGAAATGCGGTGCGCCGTTCGGCAGACGCAACAAGCAGACTGTCGTGTGTACCCTCCCATTATCTACCGCTTCAGAGAAAGAAATGGAGTAGACTATCAAATCTGATGGGACTCGAACATACAGCCCATTTACGACGTGGACGCCCGGTACCACAAGTTAAATTATTTCAGGATTAATTTTCCCATAGATACTAAAATAGTACTTGTTTTTAACCTGAAACAATAGGTTAATCCAATTACTGGAATTCAATTATTTCCACCAATAACATGTAACGCTAATGGAGTTACGTAATGTCACAGCGGTTGCTACATTATTTCGCCATAATAACAAACTACCACACTGCTAGAGTATGTCTAAAACTTCTATGATGAGACGTTACTGTCAAAAAGTGAGCTAAGTCAGTACGTTCTGTTTTCAGTACATTTCCGGTATTCGTGCGTAGGTGGCAGATTCACATACTAGGTTAATGTTGGAAGCATAACATTTTCAGAAAGTAATTTGATTGCATGAAGTTTAACGGTACTATGAAAGTACAGAAATATGCTGACACTTGGTAAAACACTGGTGCCCAATACTGCGTCAATACTCCAGTACCACTTTCCTGCTCGCTGTACGCATCAGTGAAACAGCTGGCTGGGACAGACACTGTTATGATGAAATAACAAGCATAAAAAAGTCAAAGACCCGAGTTATATTAATGCAAATTAGCAAAAAGAGCCTACAGTGTTGTTTTGTATTTGATTATACTTACAGCATACAGTATATGTTTATGTCTCTCCCTTGCAAAGCAGTGTCTGGTAATGTTGTTTACAGTAACAAACGAATATGATTGTGTGAAAGTTGGTATTCAGTTTCGAAACAATGTACCGATGGTTACCAGAATCGTCATACGAGAAACCTCGACGCACATACCGGACTTTTCTTCGTAGGGCTGGCTACTCAAGACATAACGTAGCTCCACACGTTTTGGACAAAGTGTACGAATTTCAAAGCGGCTGCTAAGATACTAGGATTTAGTACATAACTCATGTACAGCCAAGGTGGCGTTTTCACCAGCGAAACGAGTAAGAGAATGGAGAATCACAATTCACATGCCACGACATAAATAGGTCGACAGGCCATAACTACTCATTACTAAAGCAATTGGTGCAGTATGTCACCCAGCCTTAATTAAAGAAGACATGAGAGTGGATATGTGGGCGACAGATGGACTTTCGACTTACAGTGCTGCCCAAAAATGTAACCGAGGAACGTGTGTTCGTATCTGTGTCAGGGGCGACTACTCTTTCAGCTCCCATGTGAGTCTGCAAGCAGCTGCACTAGGAGTCGGTACATAAAGTTACACATGCATATGGGCATATGTTTGCAACTTAAGTTATTCATCGCCTAAGGGACGTCAATCGATACGGAACTCCGTAGCGATATCAAATTGTTTTATCGGTTTAAAACGTTTTAAAAACTATACTGATACCGATTTAAATTCAGCCTTAAACATTAATTTGCGTGCATTCAATAATTAAAATTGTTTTAATTGTATATAAAGCAAACTGCAGTGTTACCTTTAACTGAAAACGTAGTTTTCAACACTGCACAGGCCTGTAGTTGTTACAAAACTGGCCTCGCACAGTTGCCTGCAACTTACGAGGACAGTGTAATCCTCTGTCCCGAATAAAATAAAACAGCTGTCTCCAGATTATCTGCAAAGGAATGACTTCAGGTTTCCAATAGGTCTACTTTCGAATAAATAAGAGAGATGCGAGATTTGAAGTTCTCGCAGCGGTATCGATGAAGATTAAAATACTCTAGGATGTGAGGCCCTATCGGCTGGCACACAGCGACATTTCGGAGAACTGCAGAGTCTGCATCTTCGGAGCCAAGTAGTCCAAAAAGTCTGTCTTCTTGGGCTTATTTTATTTTATGTTGTCCGTACAACGGCCGGCCACGTGCCCTGGACCTCACATAACTTGCTCCCACTCTCGACTAGGCTTCCAAATGACATATTCCCCAGCGCACAGTCCGACGTACAAAAAAAGACGGTACAACACCGTTCTTCAGTGACGCCTATCTTACGTACGTCAGTGGTCATGCTAAAAAAGAGAAGTGTCTCAGTACTATGACGTACCTACCCATTCTCATTTTAATGCAAATCAAAGTAGTTACATAATCGGAGTCAGTAGGCCGCAATAACGTAAGCTGGGAGCAGCAGTGTGCTCATGAAATTTTAACATATTCTGACCAACATGACGTCACAACCTCCGGCCTTCTTATTGACACTTCGTAACAAAATAGTTCTGTGGCAACAGAGAGCCTCTGCGTGTCACGCCTCCAGGCTGCAATAGCATTAATGTTACATCCAACGGCCAATGCTGATCCTGAAATCCGGTGTAGCTCAAGCGTACAGAATGGCTACTTTTGCCCCTTCCCCGTTCCACCTCACTGCCAAGAAATTAAGATTTAATCAACAATCATTGCACAATGTAACGTTAATAATAATAATAATAATAATAATAATAATAATAAACGAAATGGTAAACGTGATAACACTCAACCCTTACCCGCAAAAGAGAGGAATCAAACGTAAAATTCTTACCTGGTACATTTTGGTCATTTGAAATGAAATTACGCTCTTCTATTGACACATGTAAATTTGTCAACAATCACGTCGTTCTTTGAAAACATCCATATTCTTAGAATTTTGAGTACAAAAATTTTATTCTCAAAAATATTCCCCACTTACCCTTTAAGTTTTTAAAAGTAATATTATTACGTGTGGGCCCGGTAGCTCAGTCGCTATAGCGACTGACTACGGGCTGAACGGTCCGGGATCGAATCCCGATGGGGACGAGATTTTCCGCCCGTCCAGACCGGCCCTGTGGCTCACCCAGCCTCCTGTAAAATGGGTACTGGGTCTTTCCCGGGGGTAAAGTGCGGCCGGGGGGTGCTGCTGACCACTCACCCCTTTCTAGTGCCGCGGTCATGGAAAAGTAGAGCTATACATCTACCCACCCTCTGGGCCACACCGGGCCTGTAACGGGATCACTTTACCTTTTTTACCTTTTAATATTATTACGTATTCATGCAGACTGACCTACAAATGTTACGAAAACTTCTACCGTTACATTCTTTCAACGAAAATCAATCACGCATTAAAAAAAAAACACAATAAATAAGATAAAATAATAAAAAGGAAATATATTCTTAACAATACGAAATGGTGATTTGTGGTTTCCACCGCATTACTGTTGAGAAGTTATTCTGAGTTGTGTGCGCCGTGTCGTTGGGTAATTATTTCCCGACGTTTGGAAGAAACGTACTGCCTTCATCCGCAGGGTTGTTACTCATTTCACGGATTCAGAAAACCTGCTCTCTCAATTCGAAAACAGGTGTGTAACTAATAAAAATCTTCGGGTGCTGTCATTTTCAGTGGGTACAGCGGCAACGTTGCCACTACACAAGCCGCTATCTTGCGCTGTACTTTTCTCTCTCTCTCGCTTGTTACACAATCGACAAGAAGGTTAGCTGTAATTATCATCGTTTTACTTACATTTAAATGAACGCCGTGGAGAACATTCCACACTACTTTCTCTCTCTGTCGCACACACACACACACACACACTTCAAGGGGCAAGGTTCGCAACAACACTCCCCTGCAGTAGCCTTTCAGCACATGAGCTATACATATTGTATATTACACAAAGTAATAATTTTCAGGTAGAAGATTTTCAAGTTTTCTCTTAATTTTGTAACAGAATAAGGAAGTCATTTCCGCCGTTTCGGTGGTATAGCGGTGCTAAACTAGCTATACAGTATAATACACCACTGGTTTTATCTTCATTCACTTTTTTACCTCTTTCATTATTGTCTTCCTTTCCTTGTTTCTACATTACTGTGTTTCCCTCACTCTTGTGCCCCTTTCTTCTACCTTCATTTCTGTAAATTCTCTTTCTGTGTCTTCACTTCCTTTTTGTACTTCCTTCCTTTCTTTGCCCCTGTCTCTTTCAAACCACCTAACAGTCTTCCATTCATTCTTTTGTTTTGTGCTTCGGCCCCAAAGTTTCTGCCCCTCCTTTAATTAATTAATTCTTTGTTTTTTCTTTCTTTATTTCCTTCCTGGTTTTAGTTATCCGTTTTTCCAAGTTTCAGTTTACACAGTACAAACACAGAAAATAATCTGTTTGTTTAAAGACGCCTTATTACGTGCAGCGTGTGAGGTTTACTGGATGTAAGTAATCAACGCTGCCCGATATAATGTCTGTATAATGAATGAACGACTGTCATAAACCTTTAATGAATCGAGGATACATCAGCTGCGAAGTTATATAGCTCAATGTCCAGTAACAAGACTATTCACAATAATGAATTACGAATAAAGAAGCGGGCATTCGTAGCTTACTCTGAGTTAGTCAGCTGTCTTAGCATTAATCCGTAAAAACTGCAGGATAGCAACGAAAATTTTACGATATTCCAAGTCGAAAATCTAAGGCAATGATTCCTGAATAGGAACAAGTCCTGCTGACTGCAACGCTGGAGTCCCATGAAATAAAATCCTAAATAAGCTTCTAACTCAATGGAAAACAGCTTTGCTGAAGAATGTTATAGTTGTTTATCTGGTTCAGAAATTACCTGCCTTTCATGGAGATGACGGGTAATTGTCGTATTCACAAGAACTCACTACTAGACCACATCGCATGCCAGATGAATCCAGTCCACATCCTCGCATTCCACATCACATATATCGACTTTAGTATCATTCTCCAACCATGCAGTCACTCGCGCCAAGTCTTCCTTCAGGTTTTCCGCCTGCATTTTTGTATACTTAATTATATCATCTCCCCATGCATGCTACGCGACGCACGCATCTCCCCCGTAATATTACGATACTCGAATAAATCATGATGCACTGTTACCTGAGTAAAATGTTACCTCGATGGGACCGGACAAGACCCAAAGGCGTTACTCTAGTACCGCGTATGAGGGTAAGTCACTATATTGGTGTAAACGGTTCAGATCAACCATCACCAAACCCTCGAATCATAACTAAATATTTAAAACATCCGTTACTGCATCATGGTAAACATATTTCGTCTCCATCACAAAGGCCAGTCCGTCAACGCTGTTCAGAGAAACAATCACCGTTCAGTCTGAGACTCACATGAAGGACGTGAATCACTCTGGGAGGAAATGTAAAGAGTTCTTGAGTGTTAAAGCTGACGGTACAGAAAGGTCAAATGAAAATCGAACTCAGACGCAAGGCAAACTTAGGCCTTACATTTCCTCGTATAATACACGCAATATACAATAAAAATGAACCGAATATTAGAGTATGTGTTACAAATGACTTCCTTAAACTCTCAGACATGCTTCGCACTTGATGAGATTATTAAATAATGTTGGAACTTCTTGTTTAGAAACTGCCGACACTACGTGGCACCTTCAAAGGCAGTTGCATGACTCACACACTGCCAGTCTTACCGTCGCGTGTACGGGGTACATTGCATCACAGTTGTCACACAGTACAATTTAATCTGCTGTGTGAGAGATGTGTGAAACACGGTCATTTGTTTCGTTCGCGTGTACGCAGTAAAGTGAAATGCGGATGTTTTTCACTTTGGAAACCCGGAAGAATATGAATGAAAAAGTTATATGAAATTCTCAATATGTTTTCCCAGTGTGGTGTCAGTTCACTGGAAATCAAGCACGTATGAGAGTTTGAGGAGGTAACTCCAACACCTACTCCACGGTGCAGTAAGTTATATTAAGACCGTCGTGTCTCTGGGTTCGATTTTCAACTGAACATTCTGTACGTACAGTAGACACAAACCGACCACTTCAAAACACAAGTTTTTCTACAATTAACAGTCATTCACAGTATAACATGATGACCAAGCCTAACTGCAACTCAATCCTGCCTTTGTCTATGTAAATAAACAAATACGTTACTTTATCCTCGGAATTGCGAAATTTTTATACCCTTTACAACTCTCTGTGAAGTGTGGATGAGGCGGACTGGCACACGTGAGAACGTCATACAAAAGCTGAGTCAGAAAACCTCAAGTTAAGAAGCACTTGGAAGACCTGGGCGTGGATGGTAAGACAGCAAATTGTATTCTGAACGAATACGATGACAGAATGTTGAATGGATTCATTTACATTACACTTAAGACCGGCCTCGGCTTTCTGTAAAGACAGTAATATAATTTCCAGTGTTATAAAAAGCAGGATATTTTGTAACCTGCTGAACGATAATTAGTCTCTGAAGAGAATTTTTCCCATTTAAGAACTGCACAGGTGCCGAACGATTTGCAGAAATTAAATAAAATACTAAGGCAGAATTTGTAAGATGTAATCGTGCCCTATTTCTAAAAGGACTCCGGCATTCGTCTGCATGAATCAAGAAACAACCAAACAACCCCCAGTCACAACAGCCAGCAACACGACAAGCAAGCTCGGCACCTCTTAAATGCAGCTTTACATTTTACAATTAAACCCATTTCCCGAATGTTCTCTTTTCTTTCCTGTCCTTCCACAACCAAATTTATCCCCGCGGTCCGACCCTTCTCGCTGTGTTTCACGAGTCATTTCCTTTGCGAAAGGAAAAGAAGATAGCCAGACTACAGGCCTAAAACTCGGTGATAAAACTGAAATGGACGTTTCGGAGGAATCTACTGTCTGCGTCTTCACAGAGGGAATGGAAAAAGCAGGTTTCTCCGACATGTTGGCATGGTCTACATATCTACCAAATGACATCCCAGTAGATGAACTTGATAACCCAAAGCCATTATTTTATGAAACAAATCAGTTTCGCCTTCATTATTGGGATAAATGGACATTGAACAACTAAGCAAAAATACTCCCTGTTACTGCTTATTGCCGTCGTAATGTCAAGAGCATTCAGCATTTCTCCAAATTGTTTGTTTGTTCCTTGGTTCGTTTAACGATCCTTCATCAGCTCACTCTTATGTTGCACCGAATAATTATACAAGGTGACCTCAAAGGGATCAAGACAGAAATCATGGCCTATTTTAAGGTACCACTGCAGTATTTGCCCGGGTAGACGGAATTATAGTAACAAAATAACCCCCCGGGGGGGGAACCCGTTTAAAACACCCAGGCGCAGACGGAAAGATATGAAACAGGATGTGAGGATTGAACTGGCTCATGGTTGGGTGCAACTGTGGTTACTTCCGACCAAAGTAATAAAACTTCGGTTCGAAAAAAGCATTTCAATGTATGAACCTGTAAATAACTGTCAACTTTTTAAGTAGGCTCTAAGCGTTTTTGCAACACGAGGTTAATTTCACATCCTAAACGTCCACTGCACTATCAATACACACATACCTTGGAAAATACAGCCAAGATATCAGCGAAGGGTTGAAATTCGTCATCTGCGAAGTGTATCAGGATGCTCCGGACATTGTATTGCCTTTCCGAGCTTATCAATCATCATGTCATATGAACAGGTGGTTGAACGTCTCAAGAGGATGTTGCGAACGATCCATCCCACCAACGTAAAAGAGACAGCAAGCAATCCATCAACACCAGGGAACACATAACCACGCAATTCGACTTCAAAACCACAGTATTACCACAATATCAGAATGTTTTGAGGATCTAATAACCACTACACTGTTGTTATACGGAGAACCTCCCTGAACAATCTCCAGTATCTACGCATCTGTCACTCGCAGCGCAACTGGAAGCCGACTGGCTGTGGGTTGTAGTGAGCTTGGCACACCAACACTGCCTCTACCTTCCAGGCTATTAGCCTTACCATAACCTCGAGGTCAGACTGTCACTCCACACCCCTGTCGTCCGGATTATCACAAATCTAGCATTAAAAATTAAAAATTCTCATACGAAAATCGCTGTACATATTTACATTAGGTTTATCGTCTTTTGGACTGTGACGCTGTATAGTTGCGCTTTAAGGTATCAACGTTTCAGAGAATCTGCCTCTCCCATATTCATGGTAGAAGAGGCCCACATCTTCAGCGTAAAAGTGTTCTAACGTGCAGGTGGAGCATCAGGTTCTTCCGAAACGTGATACACTTATACCAGATTACAAGGCGTCACATAACAGAATTCAGAAAGCCTGCTAGAACGGCAGTGGCAGCTTCAAATGTCACGTAATGTAATTATTCTGTGTTCGTGCTGTTCCGTATTTTAGACGTAGTGTCGGGTTCACTCAGTAATTTTCGTAAGAAGAGAGGTTACGAAACCAGAAAGTTAAGGAATAACCAAATGACTGCATAAAATTCCACTAAGCATCATTTCTGGGGCTCAGTCTCCATCATTTTGATGGGCGTCAGGACAATTCTCTATGCATCAATCGGAACACAAGCAGCAAAGAGTGTAGCAATTTTCGGCGCTTGCGTTCAAGATGTGTCTGCACTACAGATACTTAACCAAATGTTCGCGTTTAGCACGGCAGCTGTCCAGCAATGCAATCGCCAAGTTGACAGGTTGGTTGGCGACCGCACACACCTGTGAGACCAAGCTGCTGAAACGGGTTCATAAACAGTAAATTCTTGTACTGTACCATGGGGAAGTTCATAATTTACACTGACGCCTGACAAAGGACAAGCGCCCCTGTCTGAATGTCCACTCAAAGGATAATAATTAAAGTTTACCAAATAAAGAAAATGAGCATCTGGTCAGTACATGAACTGAGAAGAAAAATCCACTGACATCAGATCCATTCACCCGAGCGATCTGACAGAACAAGACCTGCGAAACACGAAGATCACATCTAGCAGAAAAGACGTTCGTATCGTCATCCGGCAGCCGATTGCTTCGAAAGTTACTCAGAGGGTTGAATCAGCCTTACCGTTAAGAGGATATACAATTGGCCAAAGAGATCATTAACAGATCATGTGGGTGAAGGGGGAGGGGTTGACTGCTACCCTAAATATGCATATTATTTGTCTCTCCTTTGTGGTCCAGTGCTGGCATTTACATGCTTATTAAGACAAACCTGCAATAAATATACTACAAACAATTACAACATAATGTGACATGTGTACATGGCGTTCCAGAACAAACTGTTCATTTGTGTTTACATGTGCTGTTCGCAAACAGCAGCTGCCGTGCCTTTTGTGAGACTTCCCTACCGACAGTAACTCAAGTTTTTAGCTGGAAAACACTACAGCCACTCAAATTTCAGTCACTGTTTGCGATCTGCAAATATAGATAAAACGGTACACTGCAGTAGGGTGGTTGGCACTCCTGCTTCGTACAGGCGCCCACCGCACCTACGACATGTTTCCTGGCCGAAACTCGCAAAGCGAACCGTCGTAAGTCGAACCCTTATTTCTGAAGAGCGCCATGTTACAAATTGGGGGTTCGTCCCTAGACACCCAATCCATGCCACAAAAATTCCAACTGATAACAAAAATAAATTAAAATAAAACACAAATTCCCTATATACAGTAAAACCTGTCAAGTTGACCACCTTCATAAGGTGACCACCTGCTGATGTTGACCACATATCGGTAGAACTGGCAAAGTCCTATGTAGTTTGCATATACGACCACCTCCGTAACT
>Ga0123355_10002285_pt1 | contig 27089 bp, 26 predicted proteins | sample TergutEmb28metaG_3_FD_89872 | JGI IMG/M metagenome (GOLD analysis project Ga0123355, IMG submission 89872) | Embiratermes neotenicus P1 segment gut microbial communities from Petit-Saut dam, French Guiana - Emb289 P1 | ecosystem: Host-associated > Arthropoda: Insects > Digestive system > Gut ... | reverse complement strand
TGAAATAACTACGAATTAGTCGCAAGCTCCTGAAGATGGACGTATTAACGTCCGAAACATGTTGAGCATTGAATAAAATAATAAAATAAGTGGCATCAAGTTGGTTTCTCTTTACTCAATTATTGCTGCTAGTTTATGGTCATGGTGATGACAGAGTCATTTGGAATAATAGTATCTGTTGTAGTTGGTTTCCTGTATATGTCGAAGGAAAGGTTATCCTAGATATTACCATATCGAGGAAGAAAGATAACCTTTCCTTCAACATATACAGGAAACCAACTACATCAGATACTATTATTCCAAACGACTCTTGTCATCCCCATGAGCATAACTAGCAGCAGTAAGTTTTCTAACTAACAGAATGGAAACATACAACTTAAATACCATAAACAAAGAGAAAGAATACTATATGATCAAACAAATATTATGTTACAACAAATATGATATCTCAATCCTAAACAAATCCACTACAAAAAAACAAAATAAAGCAAAATACACCAAAAACCAAATGGGCCAAGTTTACTTATGTTGGTAAAGAAAAAAAATTTACCACAAAACTTTTCAAAAACACCCCCTTGAAAATTGCTTTCACAACACAAAATACTATAGGAAAATTACTATCCAAACAACAAAACCATAATCAGAGTAAATTTGACAAATGCGGAGTATACCAAGTAACATGCCCAGACTGAAATATGACAGGTAGACCTTTTCACGTAAAATTTCAGGAACACTTTCACGATTATAAATATGCGAACAAAAAGTCTAAATCTGCCCAACACCTGCTGCAATCCATTGGCCCCATAGAAAACATTATGGACATAATATATACTACGAGCAAAGGTAAAATGTTGCACACAACAGAAAAATTCCACAGTTACAAAGTAACACAAATGAATAATCAGTTAAATGACAAATGTACGGTCAAACCAAACGTAATATTCGAAACATTAATTCTCGCAGACGCCGACAGAGCGCACATAACTCTATAACAACTTGTTTTTCCGCACACACGTCAGTCATGAGTTCCGATCACATGCAGATGTACACAAACAACCATCCTGCAGTCTAAATCGTAAGTGCATATACGTTCTCATAATTAATTTTGTAACTAGATTACCACAATATACTAAAGTCACCATTACCATCACAGAACCGCCAATACGGTACATACAATGGAACGTCCGTCAATATATGGCCATAGTCATCCCCCAAAAACTGACGCAGAATTAATGTATATAACCTCCACAACTTAGAAATCAGTCTTCCATAAAACGTAAAAGTAGAAGAAACTTGTGACGGAATACACCATAAATTACGTTAGTGTATGATATATAAATCAGAAGGTGACCTTTCATGTAACAGCAAGAAGACACTTGTTAACATATCTCCATAACTTGGAGTACGTCCAACGAGTGATGACATTTGCTGCAACCATAAACAACCCCATCCAACTACAGCTTGTTATACTCGTAATAATACGTAATATAGCATTTTAGGCATTTTAACTACGACATACCAATAGGAGTTTATTACTTACATACATTTTAAATACATCGGCCAACACTTTATACATGAACTTTAATGTCAATATAACTGTAAACAATATGGGATCCCAAAGTGTGTGCACTCTCTGAATGTACCAGGACTGTGTTTTCATATTTGGCCTGATGATGGTTCCTTTGACTGAAACATGTCGCTGAATTTTTGATATTGATCACCATATATAATGTTGTGTTAATGACTGGAATAAATTATTATATTATTGGAATACAAAATTGGATGGCTCGTATCAATGTTATCAATGTTACCAAGTATAGTTCTCATTTTCCAAAAGCAGTCTCATTTTCATCTGCCTTGTCAGGTTCAGTGTTGCTGTCACCAAAATATAGAAATCTAAGTATATGGTACAATTTGTCGCATTTCATAATATGTCCATATAAGGGCATGAAAAACTGTTCTAGTGTAAACCAGTAATCTTTTACTGCATAGCTCCCATGTTACCCCAGATGCAGAACATGTGATAAAGGCCAATACTTTCCTTGGATAGTCACCTCAGGCAGTGGGCAGGGTCCATTCAATATGCCCAAGTACTGGGGGCAATATCTATTTGTACCTTCAACCAAGACGCACACAATTTCAAGGAGAGCATGAAAATGCTAAAGAGGTTCAAGTCTTCAGTAACATGGTGTGCCCCATGTTGTAACCCACTTGAACCCCTCTAAACCTGTGGATTACAGGTGCAGAAGGTTGAGAGTGTATAGTGTCAGTCTACTATGTGTTGTTTGCGTCAATAACATTGTCTTTGTCCCTGTCAATGTTACCCTGTAAAAAGTCTTCATCTTTGAAAAATGTTCATACGAGTCAGATTCTATTATCAGTTCTGCAGTTTCAGCCTGTTTTTGCTTTGTAGCCATACCTATGCTCTTGGAAGTAACACAATTATTTGCCATGGAGAAAAACCAGCAGTGTATAAATCCCTGTGTGTCTAAACCCACTGTAATTCCCAGACACATGCATTTTACTATTGAAAGGGAACAAACAGAACTGTTAGGTGGAAGACTGACACGGGCATGAAACTACAACACAAAAAATCAAGAACAAATGAATGACCAATGAAAAAAATTCACCTTTTGTCCCACACAACACTATCAAGTTTGATAATATTCTGTTTGTGTTACTCCTTCCTACCGCTGAATTTAAAGAAGGAATATGAACTCACTGATCTTACCACCCAGACAAGTCAGCCATTCAAGGAATATGAACAAATTGGTGAGGAAACTGGACAACATACTCCAACTGACTCCAAATTTAGTAGCACAGCATAACCCACATAAAAATATATCTAATATAATTCTAGAAACTAAAACATTACATAAAAATGCACAAGTTTAAAAAGGATCATAAACAAAGCTGAGTAAAAATGGTAGCCTATTTCCAAACACTGAGCACGGGTATATGGATTCATTCTTAAGTGTATCTTTCTATTTGAATCTTTTAGTTTCCGAAATGTACGAAATACAATGTATAATATAAACATGTGCAAAAATGAACATTTAAAATGAAACAAGCCCCAGCTATCAACCACTACGTTGGGACTTAAAGGCCAAACAATAAGGGTTAATGAAATATTTAGTCTGCTTTGGCCAGAAACACATTATGTTAGCTTAGCTGACAATAAACAGAACCGAGGCTTTTATTTTACTATAAACTCGAATATGGATACAAACTGATCTTCTCAGCTCAGTCACTCTTCAGAGGCTGTCATGATATGATTGCACTTTAACTTTACATTATTTTCATAAACGTTTACCTGCTCAAATTTCCAACCATCAGACATGGTAGAGACCATCTGTGTAAGTTCATCTTCATGACACTGTAATACTCTATATACATGCTTCTTTGAATCTCTTAATGGTCGAGTATCTCGGTGACAAATACGTTCTTTCACAAGATGGATAAGTTCCGTTATGTTGTAGAACTCAGCTTCCTCTAAAACGCCTTAAACAAAACACAATCATTTTCTTTAGGGAATATGTGACAGACTCAACAATGCGCACTTCTAATGCAACACTGGTCTGCACACTTACCTTCTTCTGCCAAATCTTTGTTTATGACAAGCTTCCCATGTCGCAAATAGTTGAGAACAGGACTGAAGTATGTAGGATCCCTATCAATGAGATACGCCCCTGTTTCATCCTGAAACATTTAATACAATCCATACACAAATCTATTAACAAAAGGTGGTTTTTACAAAGCTTATGTGCTAAACAGTTGTTACCTCACCCTGTCTGAGATCAAATCCGAATCTTCTTGACACAGCCTGAACAGAAACGAGTTAGGATCACGTGAAAGTGTTGTTTTTGTTGTCAAAAAATATGTGCCCCCAACATTTAGACGAACCCACTGTTTATTACCCCGTACTGTCGTACTATTTTTCTTCACGTCCTGCACATTTATCTCACTCATGTCCGCCATGACTGTAATCTGCTGTGTGGTATTCTGTGATCTTAGTTTTCGTGTTTTAACGAAACATTTAGCACTGAACAACATATATGAAAAGAATACACCATTGTAAAATTCGAAAAATAAACGCTATAAATAAAAATAATATAGCACAGAAATCAGTTGCACAAACACACAATTGATAAATGCGTCTGGGTTTGAGGCTTATAATTTAAAAGTCGCGCCGGGTATAGGCCCATCATGACTTGGGGTTTGAGGTTTAGTGGAATACGGCCATCTTTAGTGGGATTGGCGTTCAAATTTTGAAGTTTTGGAAATATAGAGGTGTTTCCATTCGTCAGTATAAATGACACAATGCCGGTTAAAGTAGATATAGTTCCGCCGCCTCCGGCAAATTCTAAGCAACCTGGTGTCACACGATCCTTACTGTATAATGGTTCAAAGTTTCAGGGCCACCAAAAGTCCAAGGGAAATAGCTACGAAGTTGAAGTGGTTTTGCAGGTTAGTTTATCGTATTTACTCTGAACATGGTATTTTCACATGAGCACAGAAGCCAACACAACAACTTAAGTGCAGTAGTAAATTTCCTTCTATTACAGCACGTGGACGAAGAAAATTCATATCTTTGCGGATACCTCAAGATAAAAGGACTAACAGAAGAATTCCCTACTCTTACGACATTTTTTGATGGCGAAATTATTAGTAAAAAATATCCATTCTTAACAAGAAAGTGGGATGCAGATGAAGACGTAGACAAGAAACATTGGGTAAGCCAATGCAGTGAAGTGAATTTTTGTACACACGAAGTGGAATGCTTCGCTTTGGAATGGAAACCGTAAGACGAAATCACCTTTGGTCACTGTATTTTTCTTTAGCAGCTTCTACTGAAATAAGGTCGTTCTTGTGTTTTCACTGTCCTTATTTTTCTGTATGATAAGCATTTCCAAGTTATGTAAGCTGAAGTTAGACACTGGTTTGAGGTAACAGGTGGATGAAATATGGTTTAGAATGCATATTTTGCATTATATCATGTAACTCATATTAGTTCATCTTTTTGTGTACATATTTTAAAAGATGTGCCAGTATAAACTACAGTAACAACTTGCAATTGTTAGGAACATAACCATACATAGCACAGAGCATTTAGAGTAACAAACTGAAGGAAATCAGAACATTCTTTAGTGACATGACATGTAATAATTAATACATGTTTGCTCTGAGCATGCATGCCCACAAAAAATGTATGGTGCCAAACACTATGAGGACCAGTACCACTAATAAATTCATATCATTGTACATATAGTTGTAATGTTATGCATAATGTCAAGTATGTGTCCCCAGAGTTTAGTGCCATGTTTTCTACATGAACCCAAACAAATACCTCTGTGTATTGCAGCTGGAAGTGTTTCTTACAGGATAGCATGTCCCCTCAGTGGAACCATGTGTATGAATTTTAGCTTTTAAGGGGCTAGCGGTACATAGTACAACCTTTTTTTTTTTTGTTCAAACAGGAAAAAACCCTGTCCCACAATGGATATTTAAACTGAATGGTGTTTTGACCACAGCAGAAAAACTGTTGTTTAATGGCTAATGGCTGTACGTGGTAATTTTAAATTCTATCATCAGCTGATACATATATATCAGATGGCATAGAAAAATGGAGATAAATGTTGCACACACAGCTGGAACCATATCCTGCACATTCTCTGTCTATGTTATCTTATTGATACAATTTGCAACTTGGAGATGTACCCAGTACAAGATCTTGACATTGTAAACTTTCAGGACATCATTCAGCTGAACTACTTTTAACTCTTTATTCCATGCTATGCAATAGATTCTTGCTTTCAAAACAATCTAAACATGTCTTTTATAGGATGAAATCAATGAAGACAAGTTACTCCTCTATTTCTGAATAGTTAAAGCTAACATTTTGTATCTTTGCACTGATGGTAATTATATGTTACTGTGGAAGTATACCATCATACGGAAATTTTTTAAATAAAAAGTATGAAAAGGATTGGATAGGGCATTCTGCTCGTAAGAAATGATATCAGAAATGCACACTTGTCTTTCTCTATGCAGTTCAATGATATGTACACACATTTTAATGTTGGAGGCTAAAATAATGAATGTTTTCATTATCATGGTAAGAACTGTAGATAAAGAAGGAAGACGATCTGGGAATAGTGTATAGCAGGAATAATTCACCGAAGTCTCAATCTTCATACACAGGTAATTTAAGGAAGCCTAGGCTGATGTCATAAGTTAGAAGAGGGTGTTAAATCTTGTGTGTATAGATTACTGTGTTTTTGGAGTTGGAGCAGTGGACATGCCAGTATTTGTCTGCTTACATAGTAGCTGCAATCGTGACTGGGAGGGGAAGACCGTAAGGTTTGTGAGACTTGTGCTGAAGATTGTCATGCAAAATGATGAGGACTTCATGGATGTAATCCTGCTATATCTTTTTCTCATACAGTTGCCTAAATATAAGTTTGCTGTTTTATGTATTGTGATCATTTTAGGAGTCTTCCTGTTCTGATATATAGGATAATAAATCCACACATATTTTATCCCTCACTGTTGTAAAAGTTAACAGACTGGGATAAAAATGATACAAGTGCATCCAGAAAGAACATTTTGAAAATTCCAAATTCTGCAAATGCCCCTTGTGGAAGTAACATTCTGTTTCTAATGAATTACAGTGAAGAGTCATAAAGTGCACATAGGAACTGTTGAAAACAATTTTAATTTTTTCTCATTACTGCTCTGTTTTAATTTTGCAACTTTGTTTCTAACAGAGCAAATTTGGATCCTTCTACCAGTATGCAAAAACATTCAATTCTGACAGTTTCGACTATGAAGGCCTGAAAACAACAGACTACGTCTTTATGAGGTGGAAAGAGCATTTTCTTGTGCCTGACCACACAATCAAGGATATTAATGGAGCATCATTTGCAGGCTTTTACTACATCTGCTTTCAGAAATCTGCAGCTACAATTGAAGGCTACTATTACCATAGGAGTTCGGAATGGTACGACTGTAAACTATGTGATAAGCTGTACCAACCCCAGCTCTGGTGTGTAGTAGGCATATATATATATGTATATATATGTATATCATATATCATTAGTAAACTGCAAACTTCTGTCTTTTTCAAAATTTAAATACAAGTTTTAGTTATGCCACCACACTTAATTTGTATTTTAAGCAGCTGATATTTGTTAGATGTGCCAAATGGTGCGACTGACTGCAGCACTCTGCCCCTAGAATGGTGGAATAGAGACTGCTGAGTAAAGTATGTATTTTGGCCAGTGACTGGGAGTATTATAGAATATTGCTGGCTCTGTTGGTGTGGGTGAATTTAAAGGGCCATTCTTATGTTAACTAATGTGTATGTAATAAACATGACTTATTTTGGACATTGTCCACAGTCTTATGGTTTACCAACACAGCATTTCGCAAAATGGATGTGTTTTAATTACTGGGTATACAGGTTCCTGCTTAGTTGGCACCCTGCAAAAGAGCTGTCCTCAATCCCTGGACACAGAAAGGTGTTTTCCAGAGTATGCATAGTGCTAGCATCAGATATCAGCAGGAAGTGAGAAAACTTTCCAGTAAAAATTATACAGAGAGCACGAGGAAATGAAAATCAGGTATCTCTATAGAGAGTTAGAATCCATCCGACCACTAGTAATACCTATCAAATAAGAGTGCAATGGAAATGAAGAACAAAATTCACAATTATACAGGATAACCAGTTTGATTAGTGTAATACAAAAAGGGGCAGGTTAAATGAACTGCTCTCTAACTTGTTGACTTTTTCATTGATAAGGAGAATCCAAAATGGGAAGCTTACAGACAAGACTGGCTTCTAAGAATGGTCACAAAAGCAGTGTGGTGGTATTCTTTGTACTACATTAGTTTATTCAGTATGCACAACTGTACCTTCATTCCAGCTTATTCATACACATGTTGGGCTAGTTTTGGTATTTCCATCCACCTCTGTTTGTGATTATTTAGGTGTTCACTAAGATGCATGTGCAGTGGTCTGCCTGTTCCATCAGGGACATTCCTTCCAAATTCACAGGAAATGTTATAGACATAGTGCTGCAAATCATGAATATCTTGATTATGTCTTGTATTAACATTTAGACCACAGGGCATGTGGTTGGTTTTGAAAACAATCATATTCATTCCTATCCATTTAACTTTCATATTCCATGATCCCTGTAAAATTGTTATTGACAGTTTTTCTAAAGCTTCTTTCAGCATCCAGTGGTTAAGACAAGTTCTTTCTGAGGGGTTCATTCCAGTTTGTTAAATGTATTTGGAAAAACCAAAGATAATGTATAATGTCCACAATAGTCATATTTATGGTAATGGACCATTGTCAGACACATTAATAATTAGACTTAGATTATTAGACAGAAATATGACAAGTAGTTTTGCTCAGGGATTCTCAATAGTATTGACAAATTTATTGTTTTCACCAAGGAGTAAAATTTTTCTGTAACGTAATTATGAACATATGTCATGTTGAAGTATTACATTTGTCACGCTGCCAGATGTTGTAAAATGATGAAATTTTGCTTAGATTAATCTGAAAGACTAATACAGTGCAAAACCAGCTGGGGAGATTGCTGAAATACAAAATTTTATACCTCTAGGTTTTTGGTTTTCCTGTAGCAGTACCATTCATGGTAATGTATGAACTTCTAATGTAATTAACTTTTTCAGGTATCAGTCACTGACGTTAAGTCATGTTCCAGAACACAGCATACAGATCTATGAGTTCAGATGAAAGTGGAGCAGGGGCATTGGAATTTTCTATGTCAAGATACACTTTAACATCTGTTACAAATCTGGACTTAATTTTGTGTCACATGATGCAGAAGCAACCGTTCTTTGGTCAGTGGTGATTAAGTGAAATGAGAATAAAATGGAACGAGGTGTACCTTTGCTAACCCTGATTGGTTAAGTACATTTATTGACTACAAAGCATGAAAGCGTTTTGTAATTTTCATGTTAGGAGAGTAGGGAGCTGTTGTGAGTTTTTATTTTTTAATTAACATTTCTTACATTTAATTTCTTTCTTTGAAATCCAAATTTCAAAGAAAATAATGAGTTAAATGTGGTGATTATTTTATTTGACCCGTATCGTTGGTCATTTCCTGGCACTCTCTAACTTGATTTGTCTCAGGGTCCACATGCTATAGTTCGGTGTACTGCAGTTAATATTAGATTGTTTGGTCAGTGAATTTGAAGAAGGAACTGGAAAGTTTTAGTTTAATACATGGCAGTTAATGTTGGGTTTTTACTCACCATACTTAAAGATGGTGCAGGAAATAGTGTTCTTAGGGTTGCAGACGCACATCACATCCAACTAACATATTGTTCATTGCAAGTCAAAATTCTGCTTTTTAAATTGAAGACAGTACATACTGAATGCTTTTTACAGATCATCTGCATTTCAGTGATTATTCATTTACACTTTATCCTTTAACATGCCCCACAAGTAAAAGTCATACAGCTTCAGATTTGGCAAATGAGGTTGCTACAGCCCCCTGCTTATTATTCTGTCACCAAAAACACCCCATAAATGAAGCATAGAATTATTTGCTGATGGACTCTTAGTCTGAATAAGGGCATAGGTTGTTCCATAGACAGGTGTTCGAAAAATGGTGTCAGAATATAATAGATCAGTGTGAATTATGGTCTTAAGAAGACAAATAGGTCCAGTAATCCTAGTTGCATTGCAAGTACACCACACCACACACCACCTTTAGTGTCATAATGGCACAGTGTGGAATTGCATAGGATTTTCTGCAGACCATTACCTATTATTCTAAGAGTTCACATATCCACTAAGATGACAGGAAACTATCACTAAACAGCAGCATGCACCCACAGAGGTACCAGTTGACAAAATTAAGTTTTTGTATAAACTGTATTTAGCATCTGTATCGCACAGAAATATGCAGTGCTTCAAATGGTTCCCCTTTATGACTAGCAACTGCCTGGTGACACCTGTATACCCAACAAACATCACTGAGGCCCATATGGGTGAGCTGCTAAGTCAGCCATGTTTTGTATGGTAGCAAGCCAACTGAAGTGTCCAACAATATGGTTCAGATGAAATAAGGACCCTGTACTCATTGTGTATTATTGGATTTGATGTAAAGTAACAGCATGTTTCATGGTGATTGTCATGTTTGTATTATATAACCACAGTATGAATCTTATTCCAGAAATATGTGTAATTTGTAGCATAATACTCAACAGGTGCAAGTATTTTAAATTACTGTGTGTGTAAATAGACAGTAGAATCTAGAGTGAATCGGTAGAAAACTTACGAAAATAATAAAGTGGGTAACATTTTGAAAAATTCAGTTTTCTTCCTAGGATATAATCCAGCATTATTTTGTGAATAATTTCCTCAGGTAGGTTTTAGCCCATGTTTTCATAGAATCTGACAGTTGTGAGAGTATTTGACTTATGATTTATGATGAAAATAAAGGATTCTGCTCAGAAATATTACTTCTTTCTTGCCCACAATCTGTAATAATTAACAGACAGATAAAACTGTGGCTTCGTTGCTTGCCATTTTCACTTTATTTGATATTTCACTTTACATAGAATGTAATCTAATCACAAAGGACAAAAGAGTCATGGAGTTCAGAGTAAATAGTATGATTCTCACAAGATAATATGTGGTAGGTGTTGTAGTTTGTGCTAAGCAATGTAAATGACCTATGGAGGTTAAAAATATAATTACTTTTGTGTCTGAAGCATGTACATTGAGAGCAGATGAGATGAACCTACATATATTCTGGGTTACAGCACTAGTTAGCAGTTAGTGATGATCACATTCTGGCAGTTGTACCCCTGGTTGGAGGCTGGATAGGCTTTAGTGTTATCCTGAACATCTTGGTAAAGAGAGAAATCCTGCACCTGCAGATAGTCTGACCTCAGTCAATATATCCAGTAACAAGATTAAAAGCTGTGCCCTTGCAGATAATCCACCTACAGCTGGTACTTTCAGTAACATGAATAAAAGCCCTGCCCTTGCAGATAATCCAAGTCCAGCTGATGTATTCAGTAACACAAATGAAAGACCTGCCCCTCTAAATAATTGAACCCCAGGTGATATGTTCAGTAACACAAACGACTTGTCCCTGCAGAAAACCAAACCCCAGCTAATATGTCCAGTAACACTATGGAAAAGCCTGTTAATAATAATAAAAATAATATCAACAACACAGGAAAGTAGAAGTGGCGTGTACCTTACCTGTAACTATATCTGCCACAGGAGTCTTTCCTCACACGCTGTGTGATGCCCTCAAGCGACTATACTTAAAAGATGCTGTAAGATCTGTAATCTTAAATACTCACAACATAGGCAGAAATTTCTTAGGTGATAACACGTACTTACCTTAACCTTTGTTATTGAACGTGTGAAGTGGTATGACTGCTGTGTTAAACATGGGTTAATGAGAAATAATAATAATATAATAATAATGGTAAACAAAAATAAAAACTTGAAAACATGCAGGCTGATAGATGTGGCAATACCTGCAGACAGAAATGTCATGCAGAAGGAAGAAGAAAAGAAACTAAAATACAAGATCTTATTCTGTCTGTGCACTGTGAATGGTTACAATCTCTTAGTACCAACAATAATAATAATATATTGTAATTTATCTTGTTCTTGCACATAACCTGAGCACAGAAATGCATTTCATTTACATCTTGAATGATTATGCACACCACGGACTTGTTCCATGTGTACAGAGAGTGGTTGCTCCTGAATTGAGAGAAGCAGGAGGAAGGGAGAGGTGTCCCCCATTATTATGACATATATTGATCTTAGTCCTGATGGAATTTAAATCAAAATTTTTCTTTTACTTTTTCCATCAGATAAAATTAAAATAAGTTACATATATGTGTGTCGTAACACATTTTGGCTATTTTGCCATCTGCAGGGGCATCGTACACACTAAATCAAGCTACTGATTTTAAATTAAAAGGTTCCAGTCTAAAATGTTAAATACAGCTTGTATAAAATCTAACAGTATCAAACTACAGTAAAGGCTGATTTGTCCAGTATGGGATGATCCAGAAATCTGTATTAACTGGAAATTTACTGAGGCCCAGTATATTCACTGTATTTACTAGCAGGGCTTAGCCCCATGTGTCCAAATTCTTAGTAGGTGTAGCAGACAATTGCAGTATTTCACAGCCTGGAAACATCTTACTAGGCCCAGGAAGTAATGTAATTACGTATTTTTCATTTCAATTTTCTGCATAAATGTAAACATAACAAGCAAGAATTTTTCAGATGTTCAAGAGAGGTTGTAATTTGTACAAATTTTCCAATCACAGGAGTAGAAGTGCAAAAATGGGGGGAGAGGGGGGCTGTAGAAGAGAAACAAAGAATCAAGTTCATTTTTTGTGACATCCACTAAAGTTTAATCTTGTATTACATTATTTAAAGGAACTAGTACACAACAGTGCCATTATAGGAGGAATTATACCATCAAAATGAGTATCATGATGTAACCTAACCCAAACTGACCTACCATATGCTATCCTCAATTATCAACTAACATCAAATATCCTAACCTAGCCTATGCTGTCATATACTAGTGACAAAACCTAACCTAACATAACATACCATCTAAAACTACCTTAACAGTGTGAGGTGAAATCAACACAAAAGAAAGAGTATGCTCCTGGAGATTGAAATGTAATGTCAAATGAATACCAGCACTTGGTACTGGATAGTGAGGGACCAGTGTGTGTCCATGTGTATATTCATATCATAAGTGCAATGTAAAAGTGAAAAATATATATCTAAAATGAATGAATCAATATCATTCACTGACAGCATTAGCATAATATGAAATTGAACCCAGGTAAGCTGATACCATATATACTTGAATGCAAGACGGGGATTATTCCTTACTTTCCTTACTTTTGGTGCTTAAAAACGTGAGGTCTCAAATTTGCGTATGAAACGCTGAACCAGACAGCACCAAACCAAATCACTCTCAACCAGACCATTCAGAGTCAAACCAAGGCCTGCATTGCCAAATCATGTTAGGTCTGCACTCTTCTGAGATATTGCATAGAGTAGAATGGTAATTCGTTGCCGACATTGCGGGACAACCTATTGATCCCATCTTCAAGGGTAAAGAAATCCAAAAGAGAAGAAATCTTGACAGAAGTTAACTGAAACCATTTTCTTTTTTGGGGCTTTGTCCATCATCTAATTTTTTTAAAGAAGCACATCATTTTGAAAGATGTGGCTGTTTCCGTTTCCAGCCAAAAAAGCACCTAACCTGGTGGACCACATGGCTTGAGTTATTCTCAATCATAGGACACCACAGAAACACTAACTTATTAAGATATGTACCTGAGAACAGATCTAGTCCAAAGGTAGTAACAAGGAAAATGGCTAACAAAAAATGGTAAAATTAACTGCAAGGCTCAAAAATAAAATCTGGACCAAAAAACAAATTAAAAACCATAAAAAGAGCCATGAACTCATACCGATCGGACCACAAACATGACACAAAAGTCTATAATACGTGTATTTAAATTCTTAGCACCATCTGTGGAGAAAAGTATGAATCTTCACGGGTTCAAGTAGTTTATAAACCCAAAAATATAAATGTATATTTAATCAATAGGGATCATAATGTCAAGGCAGTGCATCTCAACCAATATGATTGTGAAGGGTTTTAACAAGTGCTGTATATCCGGTGCACTGGATGGGAGTGATGGTCATGTGTAGTGGAATTATAGTGAAGAGGATGGGGATGTTAGGAGTAAGTGTGAGGAAGTTGAAGGCACTGACTGTGAAGGTGGAGACAGTGACACTGATTGGTAAAGGTAGACAGAATTTGACATGCTATGTGTATTAAGTATATGAAATTAATAGTATAATATTTTTTTCTTAGCTGACATTTTATTTTTTGGGGGTCGTATTAGATTTGGATAAATATGTTTTCCCTTGGGAGACGTGTTTTTCTGGGGGGTGTCTTGGATTAGATTCGTCTTGCATTTGGGTAAACACAGTATATTCAGCTGTTGACTACAATCAGTAATGAAAGTATAATACTTGACCAAGAGAGACTATTTTCAGGGTAAATCATGTAAGAAAACTGTTAATACAGTGAGAGCAAAACATATATGGAATTTAATCTTGTGCATATGATGATTAAAAGAGTGAAATATTGGTGTCTTGTTGGTTTTTTGGATTATACATACACACCATGTTACATAAGTAATGATGAAAAAGGGAATAGAAGGTGCAGTGGGGAAAACAGTGCAGGCAACAAAATTTGAAATTGAGTCTGTCATCATAGTTGCTGCATACAGTAAGATGCATATTAGGTAGTATCCAGAAAACTGCAAGCTGCACCATCCATTTGGTCCAGAATCTGGATAAACTATCTTTTGCTGTAATTACATACTGTACATCTATAGGTAGTGTGTCATTGTGTTGCAATCATCAGTGTTTGACATGTATCATGTAAGTTATTCAATTTTGTGAGACTGAGATGTATAGAATTTTATTTTTGTTGCTGTAAAGCCATCATGTTTATGAGGGTGAGTCAAATTAAAGCCCTAATAATGTGAAAATAGATAGAGACTACTGTGTGCAAGTGTAGACACAACAAGTCATCATCATTAGTTAGGAACAAGTACTGTGTATAGCAGACTTGGCAGTATGTTTAAAAATGACAAAGTTTTACCAAACCTTTGACCCCTAAAAATGTTTAAAGTTTTCATTGGACTTACCTATGTATACTATGAGGTTATCTGATTTGTTTGTTTGTTGGTTTGACTTGTAATATTTACTGTAGTCAAGTTTATTGTGGTATCATGTGTATCTTAACTAGGAACTCATGTTTTTTTCTTTTATTACCACTAACTGGCCTTGTAACATGCACAAAGTAGGCCGTAGTTAAGGTGCCATAATTAAATGCCAGTGGTGATCTGCAGGGAACTGGAATTTCAATGGGACCTGCAACAAACAGATATAATTATATAATTGATTATATATGTATATATAATTATACATTTTAATAATTTATCATTATGTAATGTCTGGCATTTTGAACATCACACTGCACATTACATATATTTAACATTTTGAGCCAAAGGATTAAGATACACACAGTACTATAATAAAGTGGAAGGAGTAGAACAGCAATAACAAATCCTATAAGAAAAAAAAGATAAGACATACTCTAGGAATGAGTACAGATGGTATGGCTTTGCACCAAAGACAAACAAATGTGCCTCGTACAATGGCAAACATACATAATACAATATTTTCATATAATGTACCAACTAAATTCACTTAAAGTGTATGTCATTACAGTCTCTTCACACTGACATGTTTCAGCATGACACTGCCATTTTCAGGGAGTACATACCAAACTTAAAACCATTTATAGTAAGGTAGAATACATATATGAATTTCATTACCTTTTGTATATTCTGCTGCTAATACCAGTTAAAATGTAGATAAAATGTGTGAATTTTTAAATGTATTGTGGACATTATACACAAGTCATAACAAATTTAGTTATCAAGTATTTAAAATATATAAAATATAATTAGATACAAGACTTGGAGTTACAGCAGTACCCAGTCACCTGCACATACCACGCATATCATACATAGACATGGTGGATTGAGGACTGCAGATGTTTGAATATATATACTGCCACAACTCAACCACTAACACTGCAGAAATCCCTGGCATCTGGTAGTCCAATTTTAATTTTCCTTGTCCTGTACTTACTTCATGGAGCAGAGTCCTTCTTGAGAAGCTAACCAGTTGTCAGACAGTCAAGAGATTCCCCACATTTAATGGAACCCTAAGGTTCATTACTGCATTCACAAGTGCCTGCCAGCTCGATCCAGTTCATACCCCCACATCCCACTTCCTGAAGATCCATCTTAATATTATCTTCCCATCTACACCTGGTTCTCCCAAATGGTCTCCTTCCATCAGGTTTCCCCATCAGAATTCTGTATACACTTCTACTCTCCCCCATACACACTACATGCCCCACCCATCCCATTCTCCTCGATTTTACCCAAACAGTACTGGGTGACAAGTACAGATCATTAAGCTCCTTATTATATAGTTTTTTCCACTCCCCTGTTACCTCTTCCCTCTTAGGCCCAAATACTCTCCTCAACACCCTATTCTCAGACACCCTCAGCCTACGTTCCTCCCTCAATGTGAGCGACCAAGTTTCACACCCATACAAAACAACAGACAAAATTATAGTTCTGTATATCTTAATCTTTATAGTTTTGGATAGCAAACTGGAATACAAAAGATGCTACACTGAATGATAGCAAGTATTCCCTGACTTCAATCTGCTCTTAATTTCTTTCTGAATAGAATTTTGATTTGTTAAAGTTGTTCCCAAATATTTTAAATCTTCCACCCTTTCAAAGCAACTATTGTCAGTCTTTATATTATGACTTTGCCTGCATTCTGATCTCAAGACATGACAATTTAGTTTTATCAGCATTTACATCCAGTCCAGTCTCCTTACTAGCAACTATTAATGCTTCTGCGTTTTTCTCTATTGTATATCTGCTTCCTTCCAATATTAACATCATTAGCATAAACCAGAAGCTGATGTGTACCATTCAATTTCAATCCATCCCGGTTAACCTGAACTCTCCTAATGGTGTACTCTAAAGCAAAGTTGAAAAGCAATGGTGATAAAGCATCTCCTTGTTTCAAACCATTCCAAATAGGAAACATGTCAGACAGATGCTTGCCTACCCAGACTCTGCTGTAGGTTTCATTTAGACATTTTTGTTAGCCTTACTAGCTTCATGGGGATACTGATCTGAATGAAAGTATTATACAAGACCTCCATCCTAACTGAATCGTAAGCTTTCTTAAAGTTCATGAAGATCTGATGCACTGCTTTGTTGTATTCCCATTTTTTGATTAAGTATGTGACGAATGAAGTATGTATGATCAGTAGTTGACCTGTTGCATCGAAATCCACATTGATGATTCCCAATAATTTCCTCTGCATATGGAATTAACTTTGAGAGCAGGATGTTGGATAAAATTTTGTACATAGTTAGCAAAAGTGATATGGCTCTATAATTACTACAGTGTGTTTTATCAACCTTCTTATAGATGGGTACAATGATTGACTCCTTCCACTCCCCAGGCAATTCCTCCTCATTCCAAATAGAAATAATAAGTTTATGGATCACATAGCAAATTGTTCTACCCCCTGCCATAATTAATCCTGCTGGCATTTGATCAACACCTGATGATATGTGACCTTTCAGCTCTTCAATAGCCATCTCAACCTTAAAAGCACTAGGCTCAGGCACTAGTGGTTCTGCTGTGTGTATTTCTGTCTGCCTAACATCGTTAACCCCATGTACATTCAGTAGCTGAGAGAAATGGTTCCTCCACGTAGCCAAAATATGTAGGAGTCTGTAACCAAATCACCCTTCTCATCCTTTACTATATTAGTTCTAAGCTGGTAACCCTTCTTAAAGTCATTGATGCCCCTGTACAAGTCCCTAATATTTTTTATCTTACTGTTAGTTTCAAGTTCCTCAATTTTAGCTTTCAGATATTCCTTCTTTTTGTTCCTTAAATGACTGCTATCATCATATCTTACATTGTTTAAATTATCTACATTGCTTTGATTTGGTTCACGTACCCACTGCATTTTAGCCTGCTTCCTTTCATAAAAAAAACCTAAACACTTGTAGCCGAACATTTTTGATATGTTTGTTTCTTAGGTTTGCCGGCGTCAGTTATGGACGGTTCATAGCCGTTGATAACAGACACTAGCAGTCCAGTACAAAAGCAGTCGCATATGAGTGTGGTGTAAGTGGGAGTACAGAGAAGTGACTGTGTTAGTTTCCTAGAAATGATTTAGTTCTTTAACTGGATATAGCACTCTATTATTTTATATCAAGAATAAAATGAATAAATAAAACATAAGTAAAAATAAAATCACTAAAACTAAATGTGACTCAGTGAACCACACACGTCTCCCTGTAAGAGGACCACCTACCAGACTGAGCACGTCAGGACAGTAAAGGTACAAAGGGTGATTGTGTAGACACTCATCAAATCATGGTTTATGCTGCTCAATTTGTGCAGACCTAGACTGTCTTTAGCTGAGGTTTTAATATTCTCTTTAATGTTCTCCCAAGCCCTAGTTGTGTCTTTGCTGTCATATAATTTTTCCAAAGCTGCAAACCTGTTTGAAATCTCAATCTGATACTTTTTCCTAACCTCCAGCTCATGTGGCTTCCCGAGGTTAAATCTTTCCCCATCAAACTTCTGTGTTGCTTGTTTACTTACCACCAAACTTTCCCTAACATTTGCAACCACCAGACAGTGATCAGTATCACAGTCAGCTCCCCTGAAATTTAGCACATCTTGTGTATTCAGATGCCATCTCCTATCTATCAATATGTGATCAATATGGTTGTGAGTCTTCCCATCAGGAGAGTTCCAGGTGTACTTATGAATGTCTCGGTGCGGGTACATTGTGCTCTTAACAGCTAGATTTTTGATGCGGCAAAGTTTACTATTCTAACACCATTATCATTACTGTTCTGATGTAGACTCTCATTCGCAGTTGTCGGTTTGAAAATATTCTGTCCCCACTTTTGCATTAAAGTCTCCTAAGTACATGGTACTTGGGAAAATGATCAAAAACCTGCTCTAATTCAAAATAAAAACTGTCTTTTGAATCATCACTTTTCTCCTCACTTGGTGCATTCGCATTCCGAACAGTGATATTACACCAGCGACCTCTCAGAACTATATGTGACACCCTATCACTAACTCTACTCTCTTAACTGCTGATACTATTCTGTTGTGTACAAAAAATCCTGTTCCCAAACTATGATGTTCATTTCCTTTTCCATAGAAAAAAGTTTTACCCCCTGCTCTTAACATGCCCACTTTGTCCCACCTAACCTCCTGTACACCCAGTAAATCTAATTTATATCTTGCTAATTCCCTGTCTGCTGCTGTAAGGGAACCTGTCTTATATAGGCTCCTAATATTTCACATACCAAATTTCATGTCCCTTTTTCTTTGCTTAGGTTGCACCAAGGTATCAGTCCAGTTCCAAGGCTTTCTGTATGAATGTTTCATAACAGGATTCATTTTTATGGTGAGAAGTTGTTAGCACCTCACCCAACACCCAAACTGGAGGACCGCCCCTTGTTGGCTGTCCGCGACTGTGTATTCAATATATTCGCAGCTACTCTCCATACTGAAGGCCGTTCCTTTGTCCATGACCTGAGGACGTGCCATGCCATGGTGACGGGGACCCATTTATCACAGTTTCCTTGTCCCATATGTATAAAAATGTTCAAATACATCAAACACAAAACACTAGATAACAGTGATGTTCACAGGTCATTTCATGAGATGGCTCCAAGATATTTGGAAAATTTTGAACCCTTCACTTGCACCATGAGTATTCATGTTGTACTGTGCGTACTATTATTAAATTCTTTCTCCAACAGTCCTGCACATTGAAGGGCACTACTTTATGTATTGTGGTCTTTTGATAGCCACTTGGCTCCTTTCAGTAAAGTTCTGGGTGACGAAATCTTGCATTTGCTACATCCTGCTGTAATATAGCATATGTGAGGCTAGTTGCATTTCTTTCATGACACACAGTATAATGGGAGAGTCTGCTAGTCCCAGTTGAACTTGCCATACCTTCACCAGTAGCAGTGAAAAGTGAAACACTTCAGACTTCATGTTTAGTGTGCACTGAAAGTTAATACTAAACATGTAGGGTATATGTTAAAAATTGGTCATGCACTTGGCATTGAAATTTGGTGTTATTGCTGTATATCTGAGTATGTGATAATGTGTAATATGCAGACCTGCCATGCTCAGCGTTTTGGACACTACTTGAGTAGTTCAATCATATTTTATGCATAAAGCTGATCAGTTTTCATTCCAGTCAGTATGGACAGTAGGCCTTCCATACTATATAGATCCCATCTCTCAACAGTACAACGAAGATGTGGTAACTTTTAAAGCCAACATAAAATTAAGCATTCATTAAAAGTAACTGACAAGATAGCCCACAGATTAAGACTGCTAATATTGAAGTTTGCAATTGGGTATGAACTACATCCATTTGATATCCTCACAAAACTCTCTCAGCTACATCTTAAACATATTCCGCTTCATCCTCTGTTGCATCTTCACCAATAAAAGGACATTTTAATGACCTTGATTTTATGACATTACAAATACCAGGTGAACTTTCAGATCAGCATACCTTAATGTGCATTAACTTGTTGTATGGGGAAGGATCTGGAACACTCTTAATGATTGTTTATCATAGTATTGGAGTAATACAGACTGTAAATCTACAATCAATCTTAGCCTCAAAAGAAGTAACAAATGCAGAAATCTTGTTTGGAATAAGAATGCACTTGGCGTTAATGACTACAGGGTAGGGGTATGCCTCTCTACATGTACAGTATAGAAGTCTTAGAATTTGTCTTCCAACAGTAGCTTGTTTTTCGTTTTGAACCTCCACCAAGTGTGTTCTGCTGTTGAACATAAACACATTTTTCATCTTGCCAGTAGTGCCATCAAGAGCCTTCTGAATATCAAAAGGTTAAGTGCATTGACCTGTTGCTGTTAATATAAGTTTTACAAAATATGGAGCCATAGTTTTTACTGTCATAGTATTTGTATTATGTTTCATTTATCTTGGATTATGGTGTGGTTGTTTTTTTGCCACAATTCAACCATAAGAACTAGAACCACCAGCATTAGCCTGCCACTGGAGGGATAAGGAGAAAAAGACACTAAAATTTTCCAGCTTGTCACAGCATGGAACCTCCAAGACTTGGTACCAAAATAAATACTTCAGAGGAGTTACCTTTCTAAGATGGTGACAATTAGGAATCAAGTAGGAAGTCCTATGCCATCAGCAAGCTGTGGCTTTGGGTACTGAACATGGGAAAACATGCCCATGGGTTCCCACTCTACACCATGAAAATGTATAGATCTGCATGGCTTCAGTGTGCACTCTACACCATGAAAATGTATAGATCTGCATGGCTTCAGTGTGCGACTGATTACATCACAGCTCCCAGGTGGTGGTGACATGTGACAATGGCACAGCCAGACAATGGTTGTAGTTTTCTGATCTCTGAACAGGGCGCTACATGGATGCACCTGACTGATGATATGGGCTGCACACTTAAGACATGCACACAGGTGCAATGACAAGGTCCAACCAACCTACATTTTTGAGTTCTCCATTGAGACATACCAAAACCATGGGACAGCACTTTGGAGACAGAAAGAGTTTAATACATGTTGGACCATTAATTACTTATGATCTGCCATAATGTACTGTCTCTGCATCCAACTAGAAGAACCAAGGAAAACTATGGAAATCTCATACAATATCCTGGATATCAGAGCTGGGTATTTCTCAAACGCAAATCAGTTATTGAATACTTTACATAACCTGGTCGGTGCAGCAGGTAGTGTTTGTCCTGACAAGAATTTTGTATTATTATGGATTTTGAAATAGAATTCTGTGTGAAGAGAACAAGGACAGGGCTTCTACATCTTGACTTAGGATGTGGTTAACTGTGGGGTTTCCCAAAAGTATTACTCTCCTTCTGAAATAAAAGTACTCAAAACACAGAGGTCCCAGAGTGGGGCAATGGCTCTCACACATCATAAATAATTAATGTTTCAGGTTCTGTTTAATTAAAATCATATTATTCATATTTCACTTTATTAATAGCTACTAACTCCAACATGAAACATGCATCTCTTAACTGAATTCTTAAACATACTCTCCCATTACACACTGAATTGTATATACAAACTTACAAAAATAACTTTAATATTGTACATCTTTGTGCAACTATATTACATACATAATATTTAACATCAGCTTGTCGCACAATGTTTTTATTTGTTAACAATGTCTAATTAAAACAATTTTATACTGCATTCAACCATAAACTGATTTTAATATTTTAATCTTAATTATACTTTTAATCATATATGTAGAACCACTGTCACATAAGTTGACATATAAGCTGCACATATTGAAAAAATTTGAACTCCCTGAAGATGGCCAAGAGCTGAGAATAAAACATGTCGGAGCAATAACTAACATATAAAAACATTGTGCAACAAATTTGTGTCTATTACATATATTACAAAAATAACTTTCACTAATCAAGTATTTTACATCAAAAGACAGGCTAATCAGTACACTGTAATGAAAATGTTTCCAAAACCTGGAACTGTACTCTTTAAAAAGAAAGGTGGTAAAAATATACTACTCAACTTACGGCTATGTTGCTGCATGTCTACAACGAAGTTCAAAAGTTATGATATGGGGAAGGGTACTTTAAGCATTAACTTCACATTAATGATTTAGATCTTCCTATGTAGCAGGTTCAGAAGTTCAAAAGATGCCAAGAAAATCACAGCTTATGTACAACAGATAGGTATCTGCAGCAAAATAAAAGTGTAATTTAAATAAAAATATATTATGTGAATTAACATAAAACTATGAAGGGTAATTGCCTCATAATATTGGAACTGTATGTAACAGAAAATAACATTCATAAAATATTTTCAAGTCAACCATACCACATCACCTTTCAAAACCACATATTTTAATAAAAACAAAAATTGGTAAACAAATATAATAAGTATTGTAAATTAATTTAATGCTGCACACACTAAAATTACTACCCTATTAATTCACATCCATGCATTTTACTGCTGTCATCCAAATTGCTATTTTTCAATTTTAAATATTTCATGACCATGCACTGATGCTTCCCCACTGGAAAAAAAAAACAAGTGCATATGAAGCTATGTGAATTTATTACATTATAGAGGTTGTAAACCTCCTACATGTTTTGGTCACCTTTTGTGGCCATTTTCAGAGAGGCATTATATGAAGGATATATTACAAAGACATTAAAATCAATGTACAAATATAAAATATTCAGTTTGAAATATCTGATTCAATATATATGTTTAAATATAAAACACAGATAAAATTATTTATGCTAAATTTACATGATTAAGGAGTGTTCATATGCTGTGTGTCATATCACCACCCTGAAATACAAAGACGTGTGTGTGCGGGAGGTTATTAATATACTGATAAATAAAATTACATATTATAGCATGTATGTGGCAATGGTTGTCAGTGGTGGTGTTGTGTCTGCAGCCTGCACTGTACTGAAGCTGAACTTCAATTGGGGTAGAACGAATGTGTGTTATGGGCATGTGTGTGTTGAGTCATATGTGGTAGATGAGATCAAAAACAGGATTTTTATCTTTCTGGGATTGTTCATGGATGACAGTGTTATGTTACTGGAAACGTTGAATATGCATATGTTGGTTTTATTCCCATAGTGCAATGTTTTCCTTACATGAATTATGCATTATTTGTGAAAGAGTATGTGAAAATAAGCACTCAACATGGGTGAGGCAGTCAAAATATGAAATACTGGCACATTATTTAAAAAATAATTTCTGTTTGTATATAATTTGTGCAAAATCTTTGTTTTAAACAGTCAGGCTTTAGAATTTCATTTCAAAGATCTGTTTAACAAAAATGCCCATCTCCCAACAGGTACCAACATGCCAGATATAAATGTAAGAGATGGGCCATGGTTCTGAATTTACCAATTTTAAACACAAAACTAATCACAAGCCAATTGAACTAAAAATTCATATTACCAGATTTAATCTTTATGTTACATTGTAAAATTAAGAAAGAAATAGATGTCCATACACAATGAAACCTGTTTAAGACAACCCCACTTAAGACATGCTTCTAAGGGATTAGAATAATTTTGTATCAAATTTTTCCCATACAATTAATACATACATACATTGCCCTCTTTGAATGTTGTCCACTTAACAGTATGTTGCAGACTGACTACCAAGCATGAAATGTCCAAGATGCAACAAATTTTTCACCCTTTTAACATGACATTTGCAACAAAATACTGAACACTTTCCCCAAGTGTTTCAAATGTACAGTGACACTCTGACATTCCCAGTGCCTCAAGGCTAATCTGCAAAGTCGTTGCCACACCTGCATTTTACAGTGCATGATATACATGGCTTACTTGTGATGTGTCGTCTCTCATAGTGGCCAGTGAGAGGGGCATTTTCATGAAGCCCGTCTGTGTCCGACATAAGATGTTACCAAAGCTTGCAACAGGTCATAATGATAATACAAGCCTCTGTCAGGCAATTTTACATTAGTCATATTATCTAGGAAAGAAATTTAGGTCCACAATATTGTTAATGCATTCAACAAAACTTAATATTTGAGACAATCTCAAGGCATGTGGTCAATTTAAAGGCAAAAAAGTGCAGGCTTAACTGAAGTTTGTCATGACTGTGTAACCAGTTACTTTAATTTCAATATTCTGGAGTCTTCTGTGCCAGAAATGACATTTGTGATCATTGCACATTGCATATTTGTACAGTTCTCATCCTGTAAACAATCTATCATTGAAAATGTGATCTGCATGGCTGACTACTACATAAAAAAAACCAGTACAGAACCTGCGTCACTCTCAATTCAAGAAAAGATGAACTTTATAAACAAGGTACATGGTACTTCATATGCTCCTCACAAGAAAACTGCTGGAAAACTTAACACTTCTGTACCAACTTCAAATGTGTTTATATCAAATCTTGACAACCTTTTTCAAAACAGTCAGCAAATGAACAGCTCAGCCAAAATAAGATGAAAACACAAAAACATGTGATACTGGAATCAAACTTCTATGCAAAAATGGGCTCTTCACCTACTAGCTGTGCTTGCAAAAGAATATGCAGTCTTGTCTTCAAGAATGTATCCAAAATCACTGAAGAAGGAAAGAAATAAAATGTGATTTGCTGGTGAAAATTATTTCATGCAAAATTCATGTGAAATAATATTCTAGTGTAATAAGTGTCAATTTCAGTAAAAAATACAAAATAGTAACTTCCCACTTAAAAAGCCTTAATTCTTGAACGTTTCCAAAGATTTAAAAGTGTTTCGCTGCATTTATATCCATATTTCTGAAACACAAAACCAATTAAAAACCCATTTACCAAAGCTTGAAAGTTACAGTAGCAATGTAAAACCCATTAATTCCTGGTTTATGATCTTAATTCATTTTCAAGAACTGCTACAAAGAGGAAAATTCATAAAACAAAAATTAATTTCCCATTATTTCCTATATTTTAAATGTTAACTGGTTGCAGAAGTTTTAGGAATATTTTCCCCAAACATAAAAATTTTACCTTATAAAACAAAGAACGGTATGACAAATAACACTAATCATCAATGGCTGTATTTAAATGACATTCTTAGTCATTAACCTATGCATGAACAACAGCCACATCAATAAATGTGTGTGGAAAATGCGTACGCATCCAAGACCATTTTTCTTTTCATGACTTTAATACAAACTTCATAATGAGATACAGGAAGAATGAGTTGCTGGTGGTGCATCTTCACAAATCATTCTGGGATGCCATGATGTTCAGAGCATTCAAGAAGATATGGGAACCAACAACTGAGAAATGGCCCCAGGAAGGACAATCGGTTTGAGAGAGGAAGGCCATTTTATAAGCGAAGAGTGGCTTGCTAATTGACAGATGTCAATTTGTACACCTCACGTAAGCAAAAACTTGGTTGCACTCCTCGGATTACTGTGCTTTTTCAGCCCTTTGGGGACAGGCACAAGAATGCATCAGGCATTTACTGGGTAAGGTCAGTTTTGTGGCTAGTAGCACATACTGAGAAAAATATTAATATTTTGCCTTTACTTCAAAAACCAGCATAAATGTAAAATACGTAATATGCACTGTCATACCCATACAGCATTATAATTTTTTAACATACACTCCATGAATAACATACCAGTATGGCACCCAGCCTGCATATTAGAACAGCACAGCATCCTGGTATGGCATGTACAGGGTTCCATGTAGAAAAAGTAGAATTCATGATAAGCAGAACACAGATTTGTAAAAAGGACTTAACATGAATGGCAATCAGCCAGGCCAGTTGCAACAGTAACTGAAATAGTAAGACACCCATCCGTAAACAGCACCTATCATAAAACATATACATATGGCAAGAGTCTTGCAATGGTTAGATATACACAAATAAGGTTTATTAAAAAGTTATTGTTTGTGGCTTGGAAAAGGATCCTTCTGTCTTAACTGCATGTGGTATGACCTATCACATGAAGAATATTAGAGACTGAAGAATCTGTCTGTACATTTGACATCTGAGTCATATATAGTCAAAACTATTACTTTTAAAGTATATCATGCAAAGTTTAACAGAACATAACATAATGCCACAGTCCCTGAGGACTGATTACTGTGCTAACAACCCACAACTGATCTATATGATGAGGTGCATCAATACAGTCCACATATTCATATAGTATTTCTTAAACATCCATTTTAAAATTGTTCTCCCATCTTTGCCTGTCTCCCACCTGGATTCATTTGCTAGTTAACATTCTGGTTGTAGTGCTCACCTCTCCTGTGCATGCTACATGGATCACTCAACTCATTCTCAATTTTATCTCCCTAATGTTTTGTGAAAAGTACATATTATAGAAGCTTCTCTTTAAGCACTTCTTCCCTCTTACATTCAAGCATTCTCCTTGGCACTGTTCTCAGACACCCTCAGTCTTTGTATTTCCCTTAACCCTTTGGCGCTGGAATTTCGCACCTAGCATATCCTGCAAAAGACCAGGGATTTAAATGGCCGCCCATTACTTCCATGCTCTTGGCCAATGACTTTAGGTGATGTTTGATTTTCTCAGCAGCACACTGTGCATTGACTTACACCATCTTTTTGCACCAAAGAGGTAATGTGAGACTGAACTTCACAACCCTACAAAAAAAAAAAAAAAAATTTTTTTGTTGTTTTTAATTTTTATATTTTTTTTTATATAATTGGGGAAAAAAAATTTTTGAACTTAATGTAAAAACCTACTTCCCAATTTTAATTTACTCTTTATTTTTTTTT
>Ga0123355_10002283_pt1 | contig 27096 bp, 20 predicted proteins | sample TergutEmb28metaG_3_FD_89872 | JGI IMG/M metagenome (GOLD analysis project Ga0123355, IMG submission 89872) | Embiratermes neotenicus P1 segment gut microbial communities from Petit-Saut dam, French Guiana - Emb289 P1 | ecosystem: Host-associated > Arthropoda: Insects > Digestive system > Gut ... | reverse complement strand
TTTTTTTTCTGTGTCAAAAACGCCTTTATTCTCCCCAAACACTTTTACACCTATTCACGCGAAAATTAAAAGAAACGCCCCCCCCCCCCCCCCCCCTTTTTTTAAGAAAATTACTGACTTAAACTAAGCTGAAAGTTTGGTATGCAAGTCTTAAAAACGAACGTACACTATATTTACCTTGATAACTTCAGTGGTGATTAAAAATTATCCCACGAAGGTAACAAACGTAGTACGGTAGCAGTTCGCACTAAGTACTGCTGGCTAGAGGACTTTTATCGGCAGAGTTTGACGCAATATCACGGACAAGCATAAATTCCAGTGATGAAAGTTTCTACTCCTATTGATAACTACTTGCCAACGTGCGTACCAGAACAGCAGCCTTACAAGTTTTGTGTCATTAAGTTATCCTTTATTGTATCAGGGCAAGTCCCAGTCAGAATACCGAGCCTGTCGTGTTAAGATTCAATCAAAATGAATGTTTCCTATCAGCATTCATTATTATTAATCGGAGGGTGTCGCTGAGCGGAAAGTGGAAAAATTTGGTTTCAAGGGGGAGTCTGTCTCATTCTGCAGGATAGCTGCTTGTTCCAAAGGTCTGAACTGACTCCTCTCCTATTTACGCTTATCTTTTGGGCAGCTTGTTTACTGGGCTGCAGAAAGTCATTTCATCACTTGACAATTCCAAGTGATGGTAGAAGGATAGCTGTAGCGTTGTATTCGTGGAATTTTATTATGTTTTAAAAAAAATTAGTAATATTATGGTTAAACGCAGCCTGACACAAATATTTTATTATAAACGAATATAATTCCGCAAATTATTTTTTTTTGTCTTTTAAGCCCCATTATGATGTGTCTTCAATAAAATTAATACAAATATAATGTGATTATAAGGATTAGATCTAAATAACTGTAATTATAGGCTGCTGGTCTCGTTAATATATTTTTATAAGCCTGATGATTACCCGATCGGGTCGAACACTTAAATGTTTTATGAAAACAAAATATGTTGTTCTTGTAGCAAAATATTTGTGTTAGATTGTACTCTGCCTTGCATTAAACTGTTATATTACTTCTGTCTTTGGCGCTACAGCCCACCGAGGGCCTAGGTCGCCTCATTGTTGAGGTTCCTAGATACCACACACACGCGCGCACACACACACACACACACACACACACACACACACCACTCGGTAGGACTGTTTTGAACGAGAGATTGGCCCTTCGCAGATATCACTGCTACTGGTACATTATGCTTATCGTTATCTGGATATTACCCCTTCTTCCTTGTGTCATTTATTCATGTCGTTAAAGTGGTATAACTGCGGTATAAATTACGCCATTTAACTTCCTTTCTATTGTTTGAAGTGTTTCTCTATTTTAATATTATAGTCTTCTGCACAGCTTCCCAACCCGTCGATCGCTGTCTCTTGCCCAGTCGATTTTTAGGACCTAATAAAATCGATTCCAGAACTCCCAGAATTTTCACTCCCTAACGCCCAATAAACGTATCGTAGAGCACGTAACGTCATCACTTTATTATCAGCTGCGGTCAGCATCAAATCTTTAAGATTTAAAATAATCACATTAAACGTCAAATTTCAGTTGAATATTCATTCGTACCGTTGGTATAAGTTGATGTCAGTAATGTCGGGTGTCAGAGCGACGGGACGTTAAGTCTCGTATTTCTTGTAGACTTTATTTTATTTATTTTTCAAGATTGCAGTATTGCCAACAGTACTATTACTTCATCTTCTTCTTGTTAAAAATGTCAACATAGACCTATAATTAGTAGTGAAAAATTCATAATATCATAATTCATAGATTACAAGAGATGCCCTAGAACTTTAATTATACACGTCTGTAATATAACTGAAGAAAAAAAACCAACTAGATGCCACTTATTATTTTATTGTACTTCTTGTAGGCTCAACATGTTTCGGGCATTACTATGCCCATCATCAGTAGCTCGCGACTATGATGTTGATTACCACATTGGTCGTTTCGTTCTTAGTTTGCTGTAGGTTGGAGGTTAGGTGCGGTTATCCCGGATACTAATCCAGCCTAACCGCACCTCACCTCCAACCTACAGCAAACTAAGAATGAAACGACCAATGTGGTAATCAACATCATATTCGCGAGTTCCTGATGATGGGCATAGTAATGCCCGAAACGTGTGGAGCCTATAAGAAGTACAATAAAATAATACGTGGCATCTACTTGGTTTTTTTATTCCTCAGTTATCACAATGATGCGCGGTCCAATAAACATCAGATCTGTAGCGTAGTTTTGTTATTCTGTGTCTCTACATCACTTTCTTAGCTTATATTGCATCCTAATGCCTTCTTAAAGTTTTATGAAATCGTGATGCGTCCTTTTGATTATAATAATTATACTTCTGATAATGTGTTGAAGTCTGGTGCATCTTCTTTTATTTTATGTGAAGCTGTAGGTTGCAATAATGTTTGTGGTCCTTAGTCGTATACTATTTGCACTTGTGCCTAGGCATATGTGTCAAAATGAATGTACATACACGCACGCGTATGAATACATATACTACGTACACACATACACCCACCCAAACGTCCACATGTCTATGTAAATAATAAAGGATCACGATGACATTTTATTAATAAGTAAGCCAAAGAGGGCGTGGTGTGGGATATTAACGTTTTAAAGCCAGTGCGCTTCCACTGTTCACCCAACACCATGGTGCAAGTAATTTCGACAGAGAAAGAGGAGACAGAATGTCAGGTTTTTATGACACGCCTGTTGTAACAATATGAAGTGCCGGTAAATCGTCACGACTCGCCATGGGCACGATTCACAATTATAATCGCTTTACTTTTTTTTAACTTGTCATTTTGTGCTATGATAACACAAACATAATAAAGAAACTGCCTCTGTGTGTGTTTTTATTTCACCTGGAGCTAGATCGCCTTGTACAAGCAACACCTTTAATTTGACCGACAGTTAATTGTGTGAGTCTCTCTTTACGAATTTCATTATAGTAGCTACGACAGCCGAGGGAAAACGTGACGTCAAGGCGGTTGGTGACGATCACTGCTATTGTGTCAGTGACGTAATGGCCAATGTGTGTTCTTGTGCGCGTCTTCTGCAGAAAGCTGCAGGCAGAGTTCTGTAGAGCCCCAAGGTACCCCGGATGTCTCGCCGAATTATGTAACGCTTTGCAGGAATCTGAGTACGTACCAGAATATTTCCATTCGTCTGGTCAGGAAACCGCTTCTATAATTCATGTCACTGATTATAACAAAGGCTGGTTTCTTACATATTTGAACAATAAAATCACTGTTAGTGGAGTCACTTTGAACACAGACACTATTCATGTGCTCGCGCTTTTATTCAGTTTACTATATTTTACTTACATTTTTTGACGATGTTTTGCCTGTGGAGGTTACAGTAATTTAATATATTCCTGCCTAGAATTATCAGCCCAAATTTTAAACGGTTCGTGACCATGCACTGATGATTCATTAGGAGAAACAGACCAACAAGTGCATATACAGATATACAGAGTGAGCATAAAGTCTTTCCCTGATTACAAACATTTATTACAAGAAAACTACTGTACGTGGAATACAGACTTTTTCAAAATGTAACTCAAAAAGTTTTTTTTACAACACATTACTACTATTGTAGAAAAATCGTCTGTTATTCTTGCCTTCATATTTGTAATATCTGGAACTGGTGTCGAAAGCACTTTGTCCTTAACATAACCCCATAAAAAGAAGTCAAGGGGGGTGATATATGGCGATCGTGGTGGCCAGGGTGTCGGACCATCTGTCCCAATCCACCTGTTTGGATATGTCGCATCCAAAAACCAAATGTTACAATAAACACATGCCATGAAATTTTAGAAACTACCTTAAGTAATGGTAAAAAATGTGTTTGTATTCCACGTAGTTTTCTTGTAATAAATGTTTGTAATCAGGAAAGACTTTATGCTCACCCTGTATAACTTTATTGTACTATATACAGCGTAGCCTCTTACATACTGCGGCCACCTGTTGTAGCCATCATTAGAGAAATGTGTTGAATGATATCTTACAAAGAACTTCAAAATAATTTACTGTAAAATTATAAAGTGTTAAGATTTAAATAAAATTTGAAAATCTATGTTAAAATGTCAAATATTGATAAAATTATATGTGTTAAGTTGTGTTCATGTGTTGTGTATATGGTGACACAGTCCAAGCGGAGGTGTTGGTGTTGTGTCTACTGGTTGTGTTGTACTGCAGTGCAGCGGCAAGGGTCAAGCCATCAGACTGCTCACAGCGTCATTGTCTTTAAAATCACTTCAAATTCGTTTACGTTTGGTCACGGTAATGTTTATGTGGCTGGTAGTACTTCTCGTTGTTGTAGATTTTGATCGCTGTGGTTTTTAAGTATGACATGTGCATCCATTTCGACAGTGCGTTTGTGTCATCAGATTTTGTGCCTGTGATATTTGTTGTATAATGTTCTTGAAGGATTTCTAATAAAGTACAACCGCCCTATGGTCATTGAGATATTTTCGGTCACTGGTGTATGTGTTGTTACAGTCTGCTTCTCTGGCTATGGATTTGCATAATTTGAGGATTTTGTCTGTCGTTACCTTCAGTAATATTCTTGTTATTCTGTTTTGATAATTGTAATTATAAATGTCTCTGCACTGGTAAATCCTGCACGTTTTGTTGGGGATTTTAATGTAGCTGGAAACTGTGCTATGTTAAATTATGAACAAAAATATATTACTGAATTTTATAATTAATTATTAATTTAAAGACCCTGTTAACCTGATTTTAAAATTTAAAAATTTAAAGGTAAATATATACTGTTACCTGTTCTCAGAAATACTGTTTTCGGAAGATTCCGGTATATATTCATATAACTAAATAGTAATACTCTGTTTCAGACTGCGATGTTTTTTACACTCTAGAGGTCTAAATATTTTGTGTTGGTTGTTGTCGTGTTTATATGGCTTTTTGTTGTGGGAAAAAGTGTAAAAGAGGTGTTTGTGTGTGTATGTGTGTGTGTGTGTGTGTGTGTGTGTGTGTGTGTGTGTGTGTGTGGAGGTCTTCTGGCGTGTGGTATCGTGCATGTGCTTTTAAAGCTTAAACTTTATGATACAGACAAGTAGCACTTGCCCACACATAGGTGGCAAATTTATGCAGTATAGTAACGCACAATACCACCAGCTAAATAGTCACCGCTGTGAGAAACTTAAGTCTCTTCCGGTACCTGAATATTTATCACATGAAAACGCCTCTGTGTTTCAGGCGCGGGTCTTGGCGTCCAATCGGACACATGCGTCCATCCAGTCCGCTGCTAGACTCGGTTCGAGACCAGTTCGAGGACTACGACCAATTGGCGAAGGACTTTACGCGCATGTTCCTGAACAACGAGGAGAACGCCATCAGCAATGCCAGTCTCTTCGACGTCGTGTTTCTCGTGGGGCAGAGCAAGCAGAAGACTAGGCTCATAGGAGTCAGGGCCATCCTTGGCGTTCGTAGTCGGTGAGTCACATTTTCTGCACTTGGTAACTCACTTCTACTGGCCTCGCGTTTTCTGTCTGAATCTCCACTGGCTCTTCAGTTCATCTCAGTTCCAGCAGGGCATGAAACTCTATTTTCTGCCGCTGAATCTGTGCACCTACCATCAGCCGCAAATAAAACCTGACGCCATATTCTTTCGGAGCTGTGTAAGAATGCACTGCTCTCAAAGTAACCAATATTTTCCCTGCCCTTCCTGTTCCCCTTTTGTATCATCATTGCTCCTTTTCCCTTTTAATCCCGTCATTATTTCCTTCCTTGTGTCCATGCTTTCCTCCTTCCTTTCTCTCTTATTCCTGTATTACGTCCTGGACTTCATCCTAGAGTACCCTCTTCACGATCCTGAAGGAGAATAAGAAACGTCTTCAGAATGACCATTACCTACGTGTTTGTTTACTTATTATTTAGCTAACCATCATCTTGCCTACTTACCTACCTACTCGCTTAGATACTTGTTTATGTCGTCGCATACTCACCTATCAGCTGCATTTCAGCGTCGAAGTCAGCAAACAATTTTATTTTGAACTGGCATTTCTCTAGGTAGCAGACAAGCTTCGGGCAGTTCGTGTACGTCTGTACTCTGTTTGTATTAGATACAACTCAGTGAGCAGATGAAGTAGTGTATAGGGAAATTTCATAAACAGCGATCCAGAAATAATGATTTCTCTTTGTAATTGGCCTCCCAAGTGTACAATTTGGTTTGTGTGTGTGTGTGTGTATGTTTTAAGTATAATTAATATCATAAAGCCAGACATATTTTCTGGACAAGCGTTATACAGATCAAAGTGAATGCCATTTTGTTATTTCATGAACTCAAAACAGTTATTCTATATAAGCTGAAATGCGCTTCTTTACGAATATTCTCTGTCCTGTAGTGGCAATAACCCCAACCACCCCGATGTTAGACAAATGTGAATGTTCTTGTCCTGCTGACTGCCCCCTCCGTCTATCGGTACGCCATACAGCTTCGTTCACGCCTCTGGCACATTCAAGTTCCGTCTGCTGTAGATGTACAAAAGACCGGACAGAGAGAAGAGGTGGAGTCCACAGGTTTTGTGTTTTTAAGTTCAAACTTTCCGGCTTTGCACACACGAATATAAAGGAGAATATATGTTTCTTTCTTTCTAAGCGAATAACAGTAATTGCAGTCTGCGTGGCAGCTTGGATTCTTTTCTGCGTGCATGTCGATCGTCACTCGCCAGGAATTGTAGGAGCCAAAAATTAACTTTACACCTCGGATCTTGCCATAAAATTAACACATAGCAACGAATACAATAGAAACATTAGGCCGTATGTTTAGTCTTCAAATTATAATTTGTTGTGTATTAACCATATTGGAAAATATGTCAGAAGACAGATGTCTGTGTTTCGACGCTGTTTATACTTCAGCTAACAGTTCCGTTAAATTAATCGTATGGAAATAACATCTGTCTTTTGAGCCAGGCACCATTTGTGTACACACAGTCGTTTTGGGGAAAATATATTTGAGTTTAGCTTCTTATAAAGAAAGTGTCCTATTGTAAGGATACATGAATAAGCAACTGGCTGCTTGGAACAGTGCCGCTCCTGAGAAGCTAACAGCCGATGTTTATATAAGCCACTTAGCTGACGAGAGTCCGATATTAAAATAGACCTTAAAAACAAATTTTGAAGGAGTGGAAAAGAATCATCTGAACCACGATGTAGCTCAGTAGTACGCTGTTGTGTGCACAGCAGTTGGTCTTTGGGGTCTGTAACAAGATGTATAATATACGGATAACGTAACATTGGGGCGTTCGCGTAATGTTTGTACCGCTTGGGCTGACCTAGAAGCTTGATACCGTTTCACTCGAAGAGAGCGCTATTATGTCGATTTAACATCGCTCAAACTTCCTTCAGTCTTCACTTAAAGAACACTAAACTTGACAGATTTGAACCAAATTTTGATTTTCTCGTCAGATTTCATTAAACTCCCCAGTACCAAATTTCATGGAAATCTGTCTAGTGGGAGCCTTAATGATATACGCGGACAGATGGGCGGATAGACAGAAGTGACGAAGCTAATAGGCGCTTTTTGCCAGTGAACAAATACGCCTCAACAATATGATATATTTCAATGCCTGAGCTCCTCTTAACTACTCAAGATAGCCTGTACCCTGTGACGTTGATGTTCATCATTGTAACTTCGCTATATTTTAGAATTTCTGCAACATAAGTCCTTCCTGGAAACTGTTAATCGTGTAATTTAAATTGCGCGTCACAAATCGAGCCTGTGACAGTATGTATCGGCTCTGAAACGAGTTTCTTTTGGATAATTAACAATTTTAATTTGTTACTCACATTTCATCACACCCCATTCAGGCAGAAGCTTCAGGCGAATTCGTGGAATTTAACTGAAAACACACGAAAATAAATTCCCCCATTCGCCGCTCACAAATGCCACAAAACCATGGAAGTGTGTATATTGCGTTGTAAAATAATAGAGTGAAGTACACATCTGACGTCATAGCGAACTTGCAATTATAGAAGCACCGCTCAAAACGTTTGTCACATTTTATATGTAGCTAATCTAGAAGTCTGTTATATCGTTGTTTCAGGGTTCAGTTACATGTGTAGACTGTTCAGGAACTGCCAAACTTAACTCTACAGCGTTATGCTGTCTTATTTTTTCTTATTGTTGTTATATAATGTTATGTTATATAATGTTATGTTATATAATGTTATGTTATATAATGTTATGTTATTCGTGTTGGTTTTGATATATTTTACACATTCTGGAACATTCAGCTGCAAAGTAAACGTAAAAAGCGCAAATGTGTATTCAAATGTAAACCGTTTCGAGCATAACTCGTGATGCCTGCTGTATGGCTTCCGAGTTCTTTAAATTTTTTTATTTTTTTATTATATAGACCAACAAATGCCTGTTTTTTTAAGCTCATGGTTCCGTGCATCATAATTCGATGTTAATAAAAATCCAACTAGATACAAGAGTATGCAGACATTTATTTACTGCAAAGTCACTCTACATATTTCGGGTGTCACAGCACCCATCATCAGCAGTACTAAAAACTGCAACCGCAGCCTCCGGTACAGGTCACAATACAGGTACAGCTACTTCCCTCCAACGTGACCGATCAGGTCACGTTGGAGGGAAGTAGCTGTACCTGTATTATGACCTGTACCGGAGGCTGCGGTTGCAGTTTTTAGTACTGCTGATGATGGGTGCTCCGACACCCGAAATATGTAGAGTGACTTTGTAGTAAATAAATGTCTGCATACTCTTGTATCTAGTTGGATTTTTATTAACGTTGAGGGATGTCTGTATCGTACAGTGGTGCTACATGTTTCGATGCATTTACATCATCTTCAGGGAGTCTCTTCTTATTTATGCAAAAGTTACAAAATAAGTAGAGTTACAAAATAAATAAAATTATTAAGTTAAAATGTTTACATGGGTGACTGTTATAGATAATCGATATATTATAATCTAAATACTTAATTATAAATAATAAATAAATAATAAATTATACGAAACGCACGGTACATGAATCAAGATTCTTTATATCTGTTGGTTTAAACTCGTTTATTTTATATGACTTTTGTAAAGGCGTTTTTACCTAACTACAGAATTTGGCTACGTTTTTTCCGTCGTTTGTAGACCCAGACGTTACCGGCGTGTACAAATCACTTCATGTATGGGGTTTTGTTGTACGTACGTGTAGAATGTACCTCATTATCGAATTTCCAGTGGGTCGGCAGTTATCATTATCAAGCCCATTGCCAAAATGCCATTTTCCCATGGCCGTCACATTTTTATTTTGCACTATATAACATCATTAGCATTAGAATAGTTGCATGTTTTCGATATATATATATGATTGTACATACTTCAAAAGTTTATGAACAAAAACACAGCACTGTAATCTCATAAATCTTACTATTTCCCTTGATGTGTGTCCTGGGCTGAGAGCTGTAGTGCTGCTTTAGAAAAACCCAGTTTTTAAAACACGTTTCCAGTGGAGGTCACGGAAATTGTTACATATCAGTTCTGCGTACAACACGTCCCTTAAACGTGAACCAGAACTGGTGTCTGCGTTGTGTTTACAATCACAGTCCGCAGGCTTTCAACTGAAATTAAATTGCGCTGCTGACCGGATCACAGACAACGACCGATTAACCTAGGGATCACTTAGTATTCTGGGAGCCATTAGTCTGCATGGATCGATAATTATCGATATGGTGTTGGGGTCCAATTTGCATGGATAAGTTCGCAGCGGCAGGTGACGTAATTACAGCTTAAATGGACTCACGTGTACGTGGATTTTACAAGAAAATTTTAGAAAGTTTTGACATGGTTGTATTAAATTTGCCTGTCGGATTTATGCAATTTAGTTTTAACACAAACCCCAAAGCAGTTTATGGTTTCCCAGTTTTCATTAAATATTTCCACAGTCTTTTCATCTATACGGTTGTTTCTTTCATTGCAAGTTGTCTTGTACCCTGTGCCATTTCTCCCCCTTGTACAGTGCCACAATTTGTGAGTTGAGACACTTTGACCATCTAACGTATGGTTCGAAATACTTACCTTTTTGGAGGGGGGGATATTTCTTTATAATGCAACATAAAATATGAAAACAGCACGAAAGTTTTTCTTTTTCCTTCGGTTGTATGGCGATATATAGTGAGAAATTCGAGTAAAAAATCTTAACTTTTGTGGTGAGGTAGATCACATGCGTGCCCACGCGTGACGTATGAAATGTTCTTTGTATGTCAACTATTACAGTTTAATATGGATGTTTGCTTTATTTTTAGTTTGTATCTAACAGAATATAAATAATTTTTACTAAAATAAAAGCTTCTTCAGCAATATTAAATGAAATAATAACAATAATAATAGATATATGGCAATTGAAAGATACATGACTGAAAGTAGGCTGAATTAGTTCTGCTCAGGACCGCTTGTTTGGCGCTGCAGGCAATGGCAACCTTAATGATTACGGTTTCTGGTACACAGTTCGGACAGATAATGCCGTACCTGCTCTATGGGCTATGATTTATTAGTATTTTAACCTTTTTATCATGTATCTAATCTACTGAGTGCCAAAATTTCAGTTCGTTCCTCAAAGAAGATAGTGCATCTCCATTATAAAAACGAGTTGTGTAAATATTTATAACCTAATAATCGCCGTTTGTTGTTTGAGTCATATGAGACATATAAATCACTCTGTATTCATAGTCAGTGACTTTTAACGTCAAATCAGGTGGATCTTATCAGCTGCACTGTTAATTGAAGGGTAGATATTTTGGCAAGTGCCCTAATGTGCATCTTTCGTGATTCATTCTTATCCATGCGTATGAACATCTAACGCATGCTACTGCTCTATGTTTTTGCTGTACGGATGGTTACTAGCTAAGAATAAGAACCTGGTATGTCAGCAGTCAATGCCAGTGGAGGGTAGTTTTAGTCTGTGGTGTGATGTTCGCTTCTGCCTTACAAGTATAGGCATACGTCCAAATAACATCACCGCTTAGTGTAAATTTTTATTCTATCACATATAGAGTCTTAGTTACATATATTAGTTGCTTGTGACAACTTCTGTTTTTGTAGCTCAAACAGTTACACATTCACGGAAATTGTTTTCTCAGTTTGTTTGAGGTTCCTTAGTCGATAAATTTGTTGGTAAGTTTAACAGTTTGTGATTTATGGTAGTATAATTTCTTCGGATTGACTTATACGGTTGATGAAGCGTCTTTAAATAAACTGATTCATCGAGGTACCCAGAACATCCTTACATATGGCACATTTGATTTCATTGCAATTACACTCAAATTTCTGCTCCTCTCTATCGCCGTGATCGTAATGCAACTTGTCCGACTGCAGAGATGTGGGTGTAGTTTATTCTACGCCTTACGGAATTCGCGACGATTAGAGATTCATTTGAACAGAAAATTGTTTAAGGGCTGTAGTACAGTATTCCTCTTAAAAAGCAGAATTCATTGTACGCGTTATTTTTCTCGTTCTACCGTAGTATTAATTAATCAGGCTATCTGCCTTTTTGCAACTAAAATTTAACTTCTAAAACTGTGAATCATTTTCAGATATTTAGACGAGGGATCGGCCCATATCAAGTCTCATACCTAGGTAGGATAACACACGCGCAGAGAAAGCACGAACTTTTGTTGAGTTGATTCCAACCGACGTTTCCGGGGCCGGCGTTGCCCAAGAGTTCATTAGTGAATTAGTTCCTACAGCCGACCTCCATATTGTTTCCTTAATTGCGACACTTCAGCGTACAAACGTTATTTGAGATTGGATGGAATGCGTTTAAATTATTAGGAAGGTTAAGTTCAGAAGAAATGTCGATCAATTCTTCTGTTCCACCTAAGCGCACATAATATGTTAAAAAGCATACAGTTTTTGAGCAGGTAACGCAATGATCTCCCTGAAAATGGTGTAACAAACACCGAAATAAGTAGGAGGTAACTGGTGATACATGTGTGTTTTTAACTTATTATGTGAATATGGTTGGAATAAAAGAAGTGATTGACTGCAAGAATGCACGGAGTGAAAAGCTTAAAAGAAATCACAAGAAATGTGTTGAGTGTTTTGCTATCCTGGTGCTTGCGTGAGTGTGATATAAAAGATAATAAGAAAGAGCACGTTACATAGGAAAGTTCAGATATATAAACCACATGTTTTTTTAATATGAGGAAAGCATGCCACATTGTCCATTTTCTTCAACGGTATTCCAGCTCCTAGCTTGTCAGTGTAAACTGTTATACACACTGTGTAGGTCGGAGGGTATAAAGATTTGTGCCTGTTCCGTGGTCCCTAAGCAATCCTGACATTTTTGTGTACTGTATGCAAATATCACTGTAATTCCCCCCATTGACTTGATAGTTTGCGACACAAAATCAAAACGGCAGCAGCAATATTTATGATGGTGTGGACTAAAATAAAGTGTCGTCCTAATATTTGCAGAACTGTGAATGAACTTCTTTTTGTTGTTTATTTAACGACGCTCTAGTGACCCGGATTATATAGTGTCCATGCTAGGATGGTTGGTGAATGATAAGTTTAAAAAGGATTTGGTAGGAAACGTTGTGGCTTAATCGGTGTGCTTGCACAATATTTGCATGGAGAGACGAAGAAACCCGCGGTGAATTTACAGACAAAGACGTACTCGGCGGAAATTCAAACCCAGTATTTCCTAAATGGAGGTCTATAGATCTACGCCAACTTGTTCGTCGAGGGCTCGTTGAGTTTTGCTGAATTATAGTCGCCATCTTACAAACGCGTTGCCTGCCATTTTAAGTGTCGTCTCTTAATACGGAAAACCCTACACCGTTCTTTTGGACTAAATCGTGAATCAATCTCGGTGTGAGAAGAAATGCAGTTTTCCCGTCTGCATTGCTGTCTGTCCCATTATTCAATAAATATTACGTTACCTTACATCTTGTCGCAGTAGCTCTAATGAAGATGACGGTCATAACTGTACATAAAACTACGCGGTGCGCATTCTGTGAGTGCACACGCTATCCGAAAGGTCAGAGCCGCTCTGACTCGAGGGCGGATAAATCTCATTATCGCGTGCAGAAGAGCTGGCGTGCTATGTACTTCATACACTTAATCTCAAAGTCTATATTTATTGTGATTTTAGGGGGCTTTGAAACGTAAGTACTGTATATGGGCTCGGAAAGGGGGGGGGGGGTGCATTTACTCTGGTTTCTGACGGTGTGCTCTGGCACGTTCTTTTTAGTGATTTTGGGGTCTTGTCCATCGCCTGTAATTCCGAAAATATCACAACGATTCAGAAACGGACTCTTTTCCCGTCATCAGAGTGAAGGATGGAAAGGTAACTACTGAAATTGGGCCGATAGACACAGTCATTCACTGGGCAGTGAATATTAATGTACACTCGTTTTTCCCGCCCATCTTCAGCGCCGAAGTCTTGTTAGCTATGAGCGGTAGCTTCCGAGACTGATGTATTGTTTTAGGTTCCTCTGCTCGTCCAATAAAATACCGAAATAATCCAGTTGGCCGAATCACTGTCCTCAGTCAAGGTTCTTGTTCTCCCAATTGTTTCTTTGTGAACGAACCGAGAGAATTCCGTATGCATAGCGACTACGCACGAGGTGTGATGCAGTGGTCACTGTTATTGTATTGCGAACTGCAGAATCGGAGAGTCCTGGTTCGCTTTGTGGTTTTCAGAGATTTTCTGTCCACAACGTCAAGGGTGGTTCGGAGGACCACACAGCGTGGTAAGAGGGAGGGGCTTTTTTTCCTTAGATTGAAGTGGCCAGGGCATGAATATTACCATGTATTGTCGAGGCTGAAAACGCGTGGAACTTGTCTTATGTCTCACTTCCTCATATTTCTCCGCAAGTATAAATAACATTGTCTATTGCATGAAGCACTTACGGATTATTACACAATATAGTGGCAGTTCATTAGGGAGTTATCTTGGAAGAAATGTTAAAACTTTGGAACGCTTGCCCTTGCATCATTCCAAATTTAGATTTTCATGTCACGAAATCCTGGCAGGTATGTCCTGCTGGGAAAGGGACGTGGTCCTCAACCTAAGCCCTAAACGTAACGCAAATCCTCGACATTATTTACAGGATCCAGCTAAAGAAAGAAAAAAACGTGATAGAGACAAAAACTCCCTCAATGTCAGTAATCTTCGTACCTGTGGCTGGCTATTCTGTCAATATACATATTCGGTTATCTTAGTACATGCTTATAAATGTGACCAGTGGATGGCAGCGCACGATCGATATTATGATAGTACGTATGTCTTTATGTATAAGTTGATAACATACCTTGGCAGAGTTTCCGCTTCTTACGAATGCAAACCGAAGGTGGCAGCAAGAACCGACAGTGGAAATACAGTGTCCACAGTAGCGTAAGAAATTTAGACATGTAGACCCAAAATTTGCGTAATTGGTAGTACTGTAGTTTACACTGTACGTTTCGAGGTCCAATGTTTTTAACAGAGTGTACCGAGGCGCTGATAAGTCCTTAGCCCGACCAGGAAGGAAACAAGCTCGGAAGCATGTCAGGGACGCGCGCGATTTCAACAAAATCGAGACGCGATGTGTCATCAAGTTCCTTTTCCTGCAAGGCAAGGCGCCGAAGGAAATTCACGCCATTCTGACAGAAACATTAGCTTGTTTTATAGGCAATATTTATTAAAGTCACAAATAAATTGCTTTCGCTGTAAATTTTATACTCATCCATTTCCCATTGATATCCAACAGATTTTATAACACCGAGAATAATATACGAAAAAAATATGAGAATCAGAGAGACAAAGACGTAATAGGGGGCGGACGAATGCACAGACACAAGCTAAGAGAGGAACTAAGTGAAAGGAAAGGAATAAGAAAGGGAAAAATTTTATTAGTTTAAAATGTTCAGTGTTTCTGAAATTTCTATTGTAACGCCACGAAACAAATCGATCATAGTACCCTCTCAAGTTCCGTTTCTCAGTTTCCATATTTCTGCAAAAGCCTGACTCCCTTCACGCGCCTTTACATATCTCCGCCTTGAAATTTACCACACCGTCTGGCCTGAATTCGCAGTCCATGCTCCAGCAACTCAACCTATATCACCTTCAAGAAAAAAATCATTAAAAGAACAAGTTACAAAGGCGATTTAGTAGAGATGATAGCAAGTTTGGCAGCACTGCGACTTCGAACGACTCGCGTGCTCGCGGGATGAGCATAGTGCTAAGAGCAACAATGGCTTAAAGTTCACACACATTAACTCATTAGAAAAATTGCCTGCCGTGTTATAGAACTCGTATTTCTTATTCGTAGTTTTTAGTAGCCAATTCAAGTCTTCGTGGTCTCAGTGAAGTGTTACATTAGAATCAATATTACCAAATATATTACAATTGAACACAATGCTCTGTTTTGCTTATATCTATAATGCTGCTACATGTTTCGGTCCTTATCTCGGACCATCATCAGGAATAAAATTACACATCTAAAACACAAGCATGTATGCAAGCTGAAAATTATAATTTTATGTTTTCAATCTTATGCCTGATGAAGGTCCGAGCGAAGTACTGAAACCTGCTGACAGCAATATTGGCGGAAGCAATAAACAGTGTTATGTTCGACTGTAATACATTTGGTAATATTGATTCTAATGTTAGGAAGTTAAAAAATACACCTTTTTGTTCTTTAGATTTGGCTGAAGCTCCTAACATTGGACGCACTGCACTGTGCGCCCTGAAATAACATCCACCGTGAAAACTGAAGACAGACAACATTTTTAGTTGGTTAAGGAGCCTGGCAGTTACTCTCAATATACAGCGTCGAAAACTAGGATTATTAATGAATAATTAATAGTAAAGGTGTGAAATTATGCGGTCTTGGCATAAGTCGACGACGGTTCTAGCACTCGTTGGGTGGACTGGAGAGAAAAAGTAACAAATACTGTCAGAAATAGCCGCTCCTGGGCCGAGATTGACCCCGGGACCTTCCAGTACTTGACAGTAAATCTGATGATCTTGTTACTTCATTTGAAATGAAATAGCACACTCTGAGTGTACAATACCCAGTGTCTCTCTATGCGAACGGAACGCGCTTGCACACGTGAACACCGCCGTCATTGGGACATAGCTCCTTGTTGCGCTCGGTGCTCTATCGTGCATATCAAATGCACGGCTCGGATAAACTCTTTATGGAGCAACTTGGGTAATACACTTCGTAATTCGTTCGTGCGTCTCGGCTTTGTCTGCTTCCAATTTAAAAACAACCTACACGGTGACTCGCAAATGAAGTCTCCATTTGGCATCAGTACACACTGTAGTCTGCAGGAAGGGTGCACTGACGTAGCAAATTCCGGTGTGTAGCACTATAAATATCATGCTAGGGAATATGCCTATAATATAATAGCTCGGTCTATTATAGCATGTACGTTTGTAGATTTTGATTTCTTGAATCCAAATTTTTAATACTAATTAATAGATAGCGTACAACAAGCTATCCAGCAATGACGGAACTCCTTTATACAATTTTGTCAATATTATTTCTATAGTAAAACCAACAAGATGCACCAGTGTATCAAATTTATTTTATTTTGGAATGACACTCTACATATTTCGGACGGTCTTTCCGTCCATCAACAAGAGTTCAAGACTGTGCATACTGCAACAATCATTTGTCAAACAGATACAGCTGTGTGCTTGCTAGCGGGTACCCGCTAGCAAGCAGACAGCAGTATCTGTTTGACAAATTCCTGTGGCTGTATGTACAGTCTTGAACTCCTGATGATGGACGGAAAGACCGTCCGAAACATGTAGAGTGTCATTCCAAAATAAAATAAATTTGATACACTGGTGCATCTGATTGGTTTTACTATAGAAATAATATTGCGATACACGGCTCTATGAACGTCAAATTTGTCAAAATCATCCAGTCGATTCTCGAATTATAAGACGAGAGAAAAAAATACGCGTTTATTTAATTACCTGGAAAATCCTAAGTCTTACGGGAAAATGTGTTGTACGTACAATTCTGTTCCATTCATTTATACAGATTTAATCGAAATATTGTTTCGCATGCATGCACATTAGCGAGTGGCACTCTGTTTCGCCAGAGATATTCAAGGAAGGCGTAGGCAAACTTTAGTGGCATTTCTCAGTGTCATAATGAGTTAAATTGTTTCTGAAGTTGTTACTGGTAGAGAGAGAGTCTATACGGAAGTTAATAGTTTCCGTTGCGAATGTGATTACGGGAAGGTAAAAGGTAACATTTGTTCGTAAGTGCTCACAGGTAGGCTACTAGGCCTCACAAACTTTCAGACGTAGCGAATATTAACTTCTTGAAAATTATGTAATGTATTTCCATAACTTTTTTCTTTATTCTAATTCAGATGTCACGTATCACAGCAAAGTTCACGTTAGTGACGATACAATATATAAATAGAGTGGAAACGGTGTAAGCTGCGCAAAGACAATAGTGGGTCTACGAAGCCTTAAGAAATAGTGCCATGCCACGCTCTGCCTACAGTTATATCTCCCAATGGCCTATCTCAACCAGCCCAAAGCGTTTGCCCCTAGTGAATTTCGTAACGTTGTTATCACTACCACAGATTTTTAAACAGAATTACAAGACTCGAGGGTAAAACAGTGAAATGGACGGTAAAAGAAACTTAATAGCCCGAGTGAGGCGTAGGTGTTACCAGTACTTGGGACTCGATTCTCACCGCCATTCCCTCATGAGTCGTGATTTATGGTGCTTAATTACGCGCCGTGATTACTATACTTTGCTTAAAGCGTGTCGTCATAATCCGGAGTGATGGATAGATGAAGATCCCTCATCAGGATAGGAATGTCAGAATAATATATGCTGCCTATTGACATGCAATTTTCTCGTATCCTAGATTCCAACCCGCTGTTCATATTGAATCTCATTCTACGCCGCACGACCGTGGGGTCGTTAAATAAACTAAGACCATATCAACTTGGCCCGTTTCAATTATGCATTAATATCACGTTTGAAAATGAACTTTGACTTCTTGAAGAAACAGGCGTGTTTAATGATTGCATACAGCTGAAGTGCCACTCGTGTAGCATGTATCACTTCAACCTGTAGAATTTCATAATAACTTTATTCACCTTCTCAAGTAATTATCAGGTACCACAAATCTACGTAGTGTAATGACATGGAAACTGCATCGATGTTTTACGTTATGAATTCTTGCATTACCGTCTGTGTAACGAAATTACATTAATCATTTTCCCCCGCGTATTTCTTACTAAGCAATACGTGTTGACGTGTTTTCCTTTTGTGTAATAATTCTCCATTCGAAGCATAGGAATTCAAAATTTTGCGTGGAAAATCTACTTCGTAATTAGCCGCATCCATACTGCTCCTGCACCGTGTTGTTCATTCTTACTTGCTGCATCAAGGCAGGATATCTGCACCAGTATCTCCCTCTCTCCTTCATTGATCAGAGCACGGTGCGCTTAGGGTCTGATTTCTTTGCATTAATTTACGCGATCCGCTTTTCCCTAGCAACCTCTCACACTCTGCCTGTCTCTCTATAGTATCGTGTATGCCTTCTCTCTCATTGCTCAGTATTAACTCCCACGTTTCATCCCTTACTACGAACATTTCTGCCTGTGTCTTGTAAGGATGATAGCATTGAATATATCGTGTGTCCATGGTTCGGATTGACTAAGACTCATTGTTTCACCACTAACTCTGCATACCAAAGACCTTGCCCTGTGTGTTGGTCATAGCAGAGTGAAATGTCTTATCGTTTCCTCTTTACCTACTCACACTCTCCTTCTCCATCTAGCAACGTCTCTTGAGGTGCTCTGAGATGTTAACGCCGTGTCGACTGGTAAATAGTTCAGCACGTTTCGGATGAGTGTAATACGTCCATGTTCAGGATCAAGGAGTTCAATAAGGTTTGGATTCGTCTTAGACCGAGATGTAGTCTACAGGCGCCTTTGCAAAATTGCGAAAAGAGACTAATAACTTCGTCGTGTCGGTCCGTCTGTCCGCCCGCATGGAAGAATTCGGCTCCCACCGGACGGATTTTCGTGGAATTTTTTATTTGAATATGTTCCAAATATCTGTCAAGAGAGTTCTGTTCTCATTAAAGTGTGACAGAAATATTTTACGTGAGGACCCTTATACATGTTTGATCATATCTAGCGCGGTTCTTCTTAGAATGAAAAATGTTTCAGACAAAACTTGCAAAGAAAATCAAAACACACATTTTAGGTTCAATAACTTTTCTCTAAAACCGTTCCGTTTATGAAATAATGTGGAAAAATATTGTAGAGCCAGACAGGCCATAGATTGGCTATATGGCGCATGCGCTTTGCATGCTGGATTCCTAAAGCTACACACACACACACACACACACACACACACACACACACAATATGTAATGCTTATTGCTTTTCTATTGCAAGAATGGTTTCACGAACGCGCCTCAATGTTACGTTATACGTATATTGCCTGCCTTCTTATTTAGTAGATACAATACCAAAATCCGTTAACATTTAGTGTGCTTATAGTGCATAGAAACAATGAGTGAAGTATATGGCAAACAAGTTTATGGCACTCTATTCAATTTGCGTTTGGTAGGTGATTTCTGAAGATGACTCATAAAAGTCGGAACATGTTAAATATTTGAGGTTTCAACAAAGCCTGTTGCCTCAGGGTACTGATGCTTCGACTATTAAAACGTTACTAGACATACAGCATAATGGTATGGACATCGGTGTTAAATTACTACCTCGCACATGTCGTTAAGGGTCTAAGGCGTGGGTCTGCGGCCGCTCGCTTCCTAGGGCTGCGGGTTCGAAACAAGCCAAGGACATTGAATGTCTCTTGTGAGTGTCGTGTGTTGTCAGTTCTCTGCGTCGAGCTGATCACTGGTCCAGAGGAGTCCTACCGAGTGTGGCGTGTCTGAGTGTGATCGTGAAATCTCGATAATGAGGAGGCCCTGGCACACTAGGGGCTGTTGCGCCGTAAAAAATACACCAATGTTCCATGCTCAGTCACCTGTCATAGGGGTTATAAACATGTAACAGGCGTAGATGTCAAAGTACGAAGGAACTCGTGCTGATCCCACATCACAAATAAAGAGTATTATGTAGGTGGGTAATTAGGTAGTTGATTGGTTAGGTATTTGGTTGGGTATATGGTTATCTATTTATTTGATTGGTTATTTGGTTGGTGGGTTGGTTAGTTGGTCAGTCAGTCACTCTGTTTGTTTGTTGTTTGTTTGTTTCAGTTCCGACACAAGCCAATCTGTGTTAAGTAACTGAGCCAGTGTGTTTCGAATTTCTCGCAGGACTTCCACCAACGGTTCTTCTCTTTCTGTTACAGGGTGTTCCAGGAGATGTTGTACGGGATATCTACAGGGTTTGGGTCTCCGCAGGTCCCAGTGGCAGAGTTATTGGCTCGTCCAGTCCCCACCCTCCATAGTCCCCAGAAACCCAAGAGCAGCAATTTCCTGCAGGTGCCAGATATGGAGTCGCCCAGGTACGTGTCTATTACGCGCCCTTGGTGCCACTGATAATTTTCCATTAATATGTGCACATTTCGATATACGATATTCGTACATTTTGCTGTCAAAATGGTGGGGTTATTCTAATATGATGATGGCAGCACCACAAATGCCTCCTCTCACCTGTGCACCAGACGTTAGGCAATTCAGATCTCTCCGTCCTTACAGTAGCCCGAGGTCCATCACAGTATTTTTCCCCATCGTTAATTTCCGTCATCCGTGTGGACATTTTCGGGGTCTTCTAACAAAAATTCTGTATGAATTCCTCGTTTTTTTCCCATCCTGGCTATCTGTTGGTCCCATCGCGAATATGGGATCATATTCTGTATTTTTGTTCTGTGTTCACATATACGTGGTTATATATGTAGAACCCAAGTTTTATCCACATGAAGATTTGTTTTTTTGAACATAACGCCGTGTAGTTAGTTAGGCAGGTACACCAAATTTGTTGTATACCATGCTGCCTCAACCTCTCATTTATCCTGAAGATGGATGTGGAGTAAAAGGTAAAGGTAAAGCAATCACATTACAAGTCTGGACAGACCCAGAGGGTTCCAGGAAGTTAAGGTTCCCAGATTCGTGACAACGGCACAGGATGGTCGTAGGTTTTCAGCCTTACGCACTGGCCGCCTTTACCCCCAGGAAATACTCTTGGTATTCATTTCTGTTAGAGGCTAAGTCGACCCCAGGGCAATAGTGCGATCAGCAGGATTTGATGTCAATGAAAAATCCACTGACACCAGCTGGGATCGAACCAACGGCCTTCCGATTTGTAGCACAGCACCTTAACCACTGTGCTACCTCGGTCCCCCGATGGATGTGGAGTATTCTTTCAAAACTTTGAGTTCTCTCAACCAGATTACACATTGTCACATACCAGAGGATAATACTCTTCACACTCATCGCCTTTAAAACCTCATGTCTTACTGCTGTGTTCGTAACTCCCGTTGCAAGGCTGTAATCGATCACGGTTGAAGCTAATCCACACTCTCCCATCGAATTTCTTTTGCATCCACATTAATATTTTTCACACATATAGGTGTTTGTTTTCCAAGTGTTGTTACTTTGTTACAAAAATTGTTTCACGTTCATATCGTCGTGACGTACTCTAATACCCTGACCGCTGAAGATGAGCGCAGTACGTTTCTTCGAAATGTCGGGAATCTCTAACCCAGCGACCGAGCTTCACGTTACGGAAGACCTGAATCCTCATACTCTAACATACCCGAATACTCATGTTAGTAGTTTTTATCTGTATGCCCTATGCAACAGCGAGATAACAGCTCCTCGCCCGATGCACTTGGCCGCTTATTTGAAATACTTGATACACTTGAGGTTACTTTCCATATATGTGGACCATCTGTTTAGTTCGAACCTCATTATGGGCCTCGCCGTGGTTACAACGGACACCACCTAACATGAATGGCTCTTCTACGCTGTTAATTCCTTTTAATATCTTTGCCATAAAAAACGGCTAGTAAGCCATGTAGCTCTATCAGTAAAGCGACTAAGTTATGGGATAAATCGCCTGAAAATCGGCATGCGATTGCCAGCGGGGAAGGACTTGATTTTGTACGCCACCGCGGCCTGTTAGAAACGTCTTGTATGGGCTAACATTCTTTATGCATACGAATTTCTAAGACCAAAGTTATTATTTAGTAGCAGTTTGACTTTCATGTAACACTTCTCACTGTGTTTCATCCGAATGGCGTTTTCAAGGTGGAATATAATTTATTCTTTTGCACATTTTGACCCCGTCCAGATTTCAGTGCGTCGCTGTTAGACGTCTAAACGTTTAGTCACTTCGACGACTGTCATCATTGGTGTACTGTTTGGAAGGATTTGTGAGAAAAAAATGTTTGGCATGTTGAAAGCAGATTCTCATAGTGTTTTGAGCGAAATTCTTAACTTGTCTTTTGCTTTCCGTTTGGTAAGTAGGTCAGACAAATCTCCATTTAGACCCAAATTTTCATTCCCTGATGACTGTTGGACGTAGTGTTTGAAGAAGTAAAATTATGAGCCTTGCGTACTGAAAAGAAACTATCGAATCCTTGCAGAAAAATGCATACTGAATTGTGCTTTATTTGCCCCGTATCTTAGGAATGACGCTAAACGGGAGTTTCTCCGTGTGCAAGAAGAGTCCCATAACCTCAGGAAATGAACTTGCTTGGACTCGGAATCCTAATTTTACAACATTATTACCAAATATTCGGAGTTCGTCTTTCTAAATTGAACGTTTGTATCGCTTTTGTTCTTAGTTTCAGAGAAAGAGAGCGTGAGGAATGGAAGAACACTGTGATTTGGCTGCATCGATAGTTCAGTATTCGGATCCGATTAAGTGACATCTCATTCAGAATACTAGTTTCTGAAAATTTGAAACAGTGACGATGATTGCATTCCAGTAATTACTATCTATTTGTTAAGGGCGGGATTCGAATGTTACCACTGAAGTACGTACTTCAGTTGAACCGCTCTTGTTTGCACGAGAGGCCATCCCGTTGCTGTTGAGTCCATGAACAAGCTGACTGAACGTTATGAAAAGCCTGCACTGCCATCCATGCCGAGGTAGCCATTCATTGCCACGGACCCAGCATCATACCGAAAATACCACGCTTTAGCGGTCATGACAGAAATGAATGACCTTGAATTTTGCTGATTCCCTGTGCGTACAATTTTATCTGAAATTGAGGTCAGTTCTTGAAATTCTTTTTCTTTATAGTCGCCATCACGTTGTGTGCGACATTTGTGGCGTTGCATCCCACACACGTGGGCCGGGTAGCGTAGTCGGTATAGCGACTGGCTACAGGTTGGACGGTCCGGGGATCGAATCCCGGTGGGGGCGAGATTTTCCGCACCTGTCCAGACCGACCCTGGGGCCCACCCAGCCTCCTGTACAATAGGTACCGGGTCTTTCCCGGTGTAAATAGCGGCCGGGGCGTGACGCTGACCCCTCACCCCCTTCTAGTGCTGTGGTCAAGAAAGAGTAGAGCTATACCTCTACTCCCCCTATGGGCCGAACGGCCTGTACAGAGCCTCAGTGCCTGTACAAGGGTGCACTTTACCTTACCTTTACCCCACACGTAACTGTTTGCATTCTGTCTGCTACATTTAGTTCAACTTTTGTATTATTTAGGTCATGGTCATTTAAAGGAAGGGAACAGTACAGATTTATTCAGTTTTATATGTGGTTTTGTAGGAACTGAATAGTTCTGCAAGTTACTTTACAGAACTACATTTCATAGAAGTTCAGTCCATATGATTTCCCGTTGTGTTACAGGACTGAACGACAATATTAAAATTGTTTGTTCCATTCAAACACAGCAATATTTTGTTATTTCTTTTAACTTACTGGCGACAAGTTTCGGTCGTTAGACCATCATGAGACCATTCTTACATGAAATTTTAAAAATTGGTTACATGTAGTGCATATTAAATTCAATGCCATATGGGATCCTAAGGTATTTAATATTGAAATAAATGTTTACACAACACTTAAAAACCTTGCTTCTTAAATTCCTGTATTGATTTATGAAACGAGCTTGATTAGCTAAGACAGTTTTTGTAGAGGACATCCCCTCGTGTTATTATAGAGTTGAAAGACAATAATAAAATTAACGGCACCCTAATTTCGTGTACGAATGGCCTTATGGTGGTCCAACGACCGAAACTTGTCGCCAGTAAGTTAAAAGAAATAATCAAAGATGTTTGTATTTGACTGAAACATATTATTTTATTATTGTCTTTCAGCGCAAATGGTTTCTAATAATAATTCTGTCCTGTCAGTCTTAACTAACCTCCTTCACTGGAATCCTAATTGATAAGCTGATAACGTTTCACCCTTGAAAGGAATGCCTAGCGTTTCTGTAAAGCTGATTTTTTTTATTATATTTTGTAAAACGTATATGAATTTCTCAATTCTGTCTTGTGTATTGAGTGTCCCACCCATCTCTTCCTTCTTCAGTTGACCACACTGATAACAGTGGGTGAAAAGCGTGATGGAGTTCCTCGTTATCCTTGTTTCTGTACCCTGCTCTTCCCTGCTTCCTGTTTGTTCTAAATGTTCTTCTTAGAACTCCCTGCAGATACACTTTCATTCTCTGTCCTTCCATATATTGATGCCAAGTTTCACGCCAAGTGTCCTGTTAGACTGATTCCATTACGATCACATGTTTCGTAGGTGGCATTTTGTAACATTTAAATGTATGTGAAAAATGTAATAGATTTGTGCATATATTAACGTTGAAACTGCATATTATTTTTAACACAATGCGTTTGTGGTTTTGAAACTTGTGAATTATTTTTCTGACTGATTCATGGTTTTGTTTAGTGAGATGTGTATTCAAACATCAAGTAATTATCGGATTCTGAGGCCCTTTTCATTTCGTGACACTGTTACGAACAGAGTAGTCTTACATCATCAACGGGAAATTCCCGGCTTCACAAATTAAAGGAGATCATGCAAAAGAATGTTCAGTCTGTCCCAAATTTACACAAATGCCAAGCAAATTCTATACCATTTTCGTCTATCGAGCCGAACACCCAGATCCGCAGTTGCTGAGTTTTGTCAAAAATTGCCCTTATTAAGGCCATAAATATTTTTGCATTTTGTTTTACACGATTCTGTATTTATCATATCTGTCAGTGAATTATACGATACGCAAGGTCGACTTAATTTACTAAGCAAACGCAACAAACTGACAGAACTGTGAACTGAGAAGTCAAACAGTTCCCATACAGCGATAACGCTGTCCGATATAATTGAGGAGCATGCGAGTGACGGTTGGATTTGAAGTCACTGTTTCCATACCGGACGTGCAGACCAATATGCAGCTCAGCTGTTTGATAGTAAAGCGAATATGCATTTTGTATTCGACGTAACATATGAGAGAAATTTAGTCTTTCAACACAGCATCTGCCATTGTTCACACTGTGTGACCATATTCTATTTCTTTTTATTCTTTGTATTTTGCAATTAGAACTGTTCATAGCTCTTTAGTTTTTAACGAATTGATTTTATTTCCGTTTTACTGTAGGCCAGTCGCTATCCGCAGTGGCTTCCTCAGTCTCACCTATTGAAATTTATGAAACAGTTAATGTTAGGCGAGTGCAGTCCACATCACATGCAGTCCACATCACATGCAGTCCACATCACGTTTCTGTCCCTTGGCGTTGTAGCTGTATTGACGCACATTCGGTTTGTTACAAACTGTCAATTCGTTTTTTATTGCCTTTAATTATTAAAATTTATAGACTTCTTAACTTAGCTGCCGTCAAACACAAACATTATATCGCTTATTTGGGACAAGAGTGTCACAACTCAAAATTTGGCATTTTTGAGTTATTGGTATGGAAAGAAACGTTTGCAGATGTACTTTTAACAGGTATAGTGTCATAACGCAATTTGCAAAACTCGCTGCTGGAGAGCAGTTGTGTCGTCGTTGCACTCATAGAAAATTATAGCACTTCAAAACCTTTAAATTTTCCTCTTGAAAAAAGCACAAATTTTGAGTTGTGACACTGTTGTCGCAAATGAGCGATATTAAGATTTATAAAATATTACAATATTGTGTAATTTTTATTAACAATACAAATACATTGTTGGGCGATTAAATGGTTCAGAATTGTGCTTGGTTATTAGTGTTGATCGGACTATATTTAGATCCTTTCTTTCTCCTAAGCAGAACAATATAGAATGTTCTCTTCAGCGTGTAGCAAGTTTGCAATAAAAATTTTAATTTATAGGGTTTTCTTGAATTCAGTGTAAGTAGCAAAACATATGTTCGCCCACTTAAATCTCAAAATAATACCCCAGACACGCCGTCGCGCGTGATGAGAAATGTTTCCGTAGCTGTCAGATATATCATACAAGTATTCTGAAACCTGTAGCGGTACATTTATGTCGTCCTACGCGGAAACGTCTGCTATCGGCAAGACTGACAGCTAATGTGACGTCAGATGTCTTGTCGATATCTCGGTATAGTCTGTGACAAGTAAAGGCACCTAAGCTCTGAATTTCCAACGTAAGGTTTTGTCAGTCAAGAGAATCTTGTGACAAATATACACTGTAGTGACATAATTACGAACATATCAGTTCATTTTTAAAGTAGATGAAACTGTACGATTTCACACAATGTCGTTACTTTTTGTGGTCTACTCGGGTGTGGTATAGTGTGGTGTGGTAGAGGAGTGCCAACGTTTTTTATGATCCTGGTACCAAAATACTCTGCCCTGAAAATGGATGCACAAGAGTTCTCCGAAACGTTGAAGCCTATGTACAGGACTACACAACGTCACATGTCAGACGACCATACGTAACCTGGACACTGACCGCTGTGGGAACAGCAAATTTCACATTGTATTTCAAACTTCGGGATGTAGTCTTATAATAAACCAACTAGATGCACTTACTTACTTACTTACTCCATGGTGCAGAGTCCTTCTTGAGAAGCTAACTGGTTTGCAGCTAGTCAGGAAATTCCCCGCATTTCACGGAACCCGAAGGTTCATTACCGCACTCACAAG
>Ga0123355_10002282_pt1 | contig 27105 bp, 21 predicted proteins | sample TergutEmb28metaG_3_FD_89872 | JGI IMG/M metagenome (GOLD analysis project Ga0123355, IMG submission 89872) | Embiratermes neotenicus P1 segment gut microbial communities from Petit-Saut dam, French Guiana - Emb289 P1 | ecosystem: Host-associated > Arthropoda: Insects > Digestive system > Gut ... | reverse complement strand
CAAGCCTGATAGCGATGTATCAGATGATTTTGAAATTATCGACATACCTGAACTTGACTGGATTGTTTTTACAACGAAGCCGGTAACTATTGAAACTGCAACAGACGCTGTACAGGATTTATGGAAGCGTTTAGGGGCAGAATGGTTTTCCCAAAATCCAGAGTTTGAATATGCCAATGCACCGTCAATGGAATTATACTATCATGCAGGCAAAGGATTATTTAAAGCTGAAGTCGCCATTCCCCTTGTTAGAAAATAACAGCTTTCTTGTAAGCGTCAATAACAAAACCTATGCCATGCTGATGAAAAAACAGCTAGGCATAGGTTTTTTGTGTTATATAGTTAGCCTTTAAAACTCCCCAAATGTGACAAACTCCCCTTAGGATAGCGGGTTTGGGTTTTGCGGTCTACGGCTATAAGCCCAAAGGTGCGGTCATAGCCCAGCATCCACTCGAAGTTGTCTAGCAAAGACCAGTACATATAGCCCTTGATGGGTATGCCATCGTCTATGCAGGCCTGTACCCCTGCTAGGGCCTTGGTTATAAATTCTACTCGCTGGGTGTCGTCGTCTGTGGCTATGCCGTTTTCTGTTATTATTAGTTCCCCTTTAAACATTTCTGAGACTTTGCGGGCCACATTGCCTATTGCGGCGGGGTAGTTTTCGTAGCCCATTTGGGTTGTGGGGGCATCGGCGGGGGGCTTTACTCTGCCTTCTGGGCCTACTATTTTGCGGGAATAGTTTTGTACTCCTATGAAGTCGTCTGCGTAGATGTAGGGCAGGTATTGGATAAATTCCTCTATCCATTCTATTTCTGCTAGGTGCTCGCCGCCGGGGGTGGCTTGGAAGTCGTGTAGGGATAGGGTTATGCCTATTTTTAGGTGGGGGCATATGGCCTTCATTGCGTCTCTGGCTTTGGTGTGGGCTTGTACTACTATTGCGTTGCCTACTACGCCGCTGCCTGGGGAGAGGAATATGTTTTGGGGGTTTATCCCGTGCTGTACCATGGCTTCCTTGCCGTAGTTCATTCTGGCTTCTAGTTGGGCGCTTGCGTCTATCCCTACTTGTACGTCTCCTATTTGGCCGCGCATATCCTTCATTAGCTTTAGAATTTGCAGGCCCATATTGGCTTCGTTTATTGTGCATACATAGTTCATTGCTTGGCCTAGCTCCTGGGCTACCTTTTCGCAGTATGTGGCAAAGAAATCTGGGGTTTGGGGGTTAGACCAGCCGCCTTTTTGTATTACCCATTTTGGGCTTGTAAAGTGGTGCATTGTTATTATTGGCTCTACATTGTTGGCTTTGCAGTAGGCTATTTTTTTGCGGTAGTGGTCTATTGCTGTTTCGTCCCATTCTCCTTGGGCGGGCTCTATTCTGGCCCATTCTATGGAGAAGCGGTAGGCGTTTAGGCCTGCGTTTTTTAGTAAAGTGATATCTTCTTCGTAGCGGTTGTAGTGGTCTACTGCTTCTAGGGATGGCTCTTTAAACATAGTGCCTGGGAGGTTTTCTAAGGCCCAGAAGTCGCTATGGGTGTTGTTGCCTTCTACTTGGTGGGCAGCGGTGGATGCGCCTAGTAGGAAGTTTTTTGGTAGTTTTGTCATGGGGTTCTCCTTTTATCTCCAGATTGTCACTGTGCCACATAGGCCGCAGCGGTTACTTGGCTCTGTTACTTGCATCATGGGATGGCGGCGGCGTTCTACTGCCCGCTCTAGGGTGGTGGCTACTTCTATTGCTATATGGTTTTGACCTTCCTTTACCAGGGGGGTTATGTCGTATAGGAAGGTTGGTACTATTTGGATACCAGCGCTTACTCCGTTTACGAATACTTCTACCCCTTCGGCTGCGTCTGATATTTCTAGTATGGTTTTGCCTGGGGTTAGGTCTATCGTTTTCTCATAGCGCACAAAACCGCCGAATTTTGGGTCTTCTTTGGCTACGTCATCCGGTAGGCTAATGTTTTTGATGTTTTCGAAGGCAGGATAGGCCTTGGAGGTACAGGTGCTTCGGCTCCAATTGCCGTTTAGGGGGGTTGGCTTGCCTTGGGCGCGTAGTGGGTTGGTTGGAGTCTCGCTTGGCTCCCCGAAAACTACAATTAGGCTTTTCCGCGGCTCTATTGTTACGGTTAGGGTTGTTTGGTTGGCTTGTTCCTTGGCTTCTACTGTTTCCAGGATGTTGTCCCAGGGGTTGTATGCGTAGCAGCCCCCTGTTGCCGGGATTGTTATTTCTCCCCTGTATGTTTCGGCACCTTCGTTGAAGAAGTAATACATATCGCTATCGGTGGTATAGCGCATATATCTGAGCCGGTTGTTTGCCGGGGCCAGGGTAATATCCGCTACATTAAGGGCATCCATAAAGCCTATCAGACCGTCTAGGCTCACTACTTGGCATTTGCTAATACCTTCTAGCAATGCGGCATCCTCAGGGGTATGGGCAATCATTTCACTATTTGGTAAGCAGCCGCCGCCGTTGTAAATACCTATCGGCAGCGAGTTAATAAATACCACCGGGAAAGCCTCAGCCAAAAGCTTTGCAATAGCCTGGGCAACCTCCGCAGAGATAAAGGAAGTCTCTGGGACTATCAGCACCTTGTATTCCTGGGTATTTACCTTGAGAGTCTCCCCTAAGACGGTGTTGTATTTATCCTCTGCAAAAATATCCGGTGGGATAATGTCATAGTCTATTTGCCGGTCAGCCAGCTTCATTGCCGGCTCTTGGCTAAACATGCACTTGCCGCCGGTCCAGTCGGCTTCCCCGTGGTATAGGATGGCGGCGGGGGCTATGTGTCGCCCGTCGCTTATAAGCTCGCATACTCGGTTCATATAGCTCATTAGATAGCCAAAGTGCCGGTATTGGGGGTTGTGGCCGTGGGCATAAAAATGAGGGGGGCAGTCTGGGTCTGGGAAGGCCTTGGGGGTAAAGGCATGGGGTACATAGCGATTAACACCCCGTACCATAAAGTGGTCGGCTAGGTATTTCATCAGGTATACCCCCCCTTCCCAACCATAGTTGCCAAAGTTTTCGCACATGGCCCGGCCTTTTTTTAGGGGCTCTATTGCGGCTGCGGTGGAAGCCAGCTTCCCCAGCATATAGTGGAAGAAAATGCCGTCCCTAGGGCTACCCAGGGGGCCTCTCATATCCAGAACTTCTCCTTGGGGTAGTACTTGGCCACCTATATTGTCTATCCCGGCCATGTCTTGGCCAGACATTCCCCGGAAGAAGTGGCCTAGGCTTGAACCATTGCGGGAATGCTGATTATTGTCTTCTATTATATGGCCTATATATTCCACGCCTCTTGCCCGGCACCAGTCTCCTAGTTGATAGGAGAAGTCTTTTTCTACTGTGCGGGTGACGGCATCCATATAGTCGTAGCGGATTTTGGCTTTTAATCCTGGGTCGAAGTCGTTTTCCCAGATTAGGGGTAGGTAGTTTACCCAGTTTTTGCCCCATTTTGCCATAAGGGCGGCTTCTATTTCCTCGCTCCAGGGTTGGTCGTCAACCTCAAATAGGTTTTTGCCCATCTGGTATAGATGGCCGTTGCCTAGCTCTGGCTCGTCTGAGAAAAAGCCTGCTATGGTTTTGCCAAAGTCTGCTTTGTAGCGGGCATAATGTGGCTCGTATACTGCTTGGATTAGCCTGTTGCAAGACTCCCAGCTAAGCATGTTTATATAGTCCCGGTGGGGGCCACGGTTGCGGGTTAGGTGTATGGCGTATAGCTTCCAGTTGCCGGAGGGAGGGGTCCAGGTTATTTTGCCATTGGTTTCTGGTAGGTGGAGTATGTCATTGGCGCTACTGCCTTGGTTTTTTACAGCTATTACTCCCAGTAGGCGGTCATCGTTGAAGGTTTGCAGCTCGTCTCTTAGTACGTAGGTTTCTATCATGCTTTTTTCGTGTGGTTTTGGGTCTTGATATTGGTCTTTGGTTAGCTCTACTACTTCGCCCCCTTTGGCTTCTCCTAATGCTTTGTAGGTTACGGACTGCCTGCGTAGGTTAATGGGGGCTTCTTTGATTGCGCCATTGGCGTAGCCTGTTGGGAAGTGGCTGTCGTCTAGTATCCAGACTTTCATGTTTCTGGCTCTGGCTTCTTCTAGGATAATGTCCATGTCTTCCCACCATTTTGGGCCGCAGAAGTCTGGGTGGGGGCGGCTTTCTACGCATACTGCCCCTATGTTGCTGTTTTGGATTATTTCCATGTAGTGGCGTAGGGTTTCCTCGTCTTCGCCATGTTGCCAGAAGAAGGGTAGGATGTGGTTGGGGGCTTTGTTTTTTAGTAGGGCTGTTAGTTTTTCTTTTAGCATGTTTGGCCTCCTTTGTGTGGGGGTAAAAACTTGGGGGTTGCGTATTTTACTTCCGCCCGCTACTTCAGCGCGGGCGGGTAAGAGCCGGTTTAGGCGCGGTTCCGGCTTATGCCCGGTCAGCCTCTGGCGGGAAAAATGCCGTTTTTCGCGGGCTATCGCCCGCAAAAACGGCGTTTTTCCTTTCGCCTGAGTCTGCCGGGCGCCTCCACAGGCGCCTAAACCGGCTCTTACCCGCCCGCGCTGTGTGCATGTTGTAGGGTTAAAGACGAAAACCCCATGGTTATAGCAATCTGGATAAACCCACGTAAAATACACAATAAATCATTGTAAAAGCAAGCTTCCACGCAAATTTTCGTGTTTTTCGTGTTTTTCGTGGTTATTCTTTTGAACTACTCGCTCTTACAACCTCTACCCCTTCCGGGGCTTTAACCTTTACCTTTATATTGCCTGCTTCCCGGCTCCACTCTACATAGATTTCGCCTTTGGGGGTGTGTACTGTGCCTTTTGCCCAGTCTAGGTATCCTGGTATTGGATTAACGGCTATTGCTTTGTAGCCTGGCTTGGCGGGGCGCACGCCCAGTATGGTTGCTGGTAGCTCGTATAGGGCTAGGGAGCCCCATGCGTGGCAGTCGCTTCTGGCGTCTGTGTCGTTTTCTTGGCAGGTGGTTAGGTTGTTTTTTAACATCTCTTGCCAGGGGGCCCATAGCTCTTTGGTTTTGTTGTACATATTTGCCATCTCTAGGGCACGGAATAGGTAGAAGGCCATTGCTACAGAGCATTTGGGCCAGTCTTTTTCCGTTAGGGCTTTTTCCATTAGGGGTTGCCAGCTTTGCATGGGGGCTGTTTCTGACAGTACTGCCCATACTTGGCAGTGTTGGCTGTATTTTTCTACTCCTGGGCCGTCTTGGTATATGCCTTCTTTGTTGCGGCAGTATTGGTTTATTGCGGTTTTTATTTTTATGGCCCTGCGGGTGTAGTCATTTGCCTGTTCTTTTTTGCCTGTGTACTCAGAAAGCTCTGCCCCTATGCCTAGGGTGTAGGCGTATAGTAGGCTTTCCATTGTTATTGGGCCTTCTTTTATTGCATCTGGTACACCGGCGGTTTGGCCCCACTGGGTTGTCCAGTCTATGAAGGACCAGCGTGGGTTGGCGTATAATACGCCCCCTATTTTGTCTACTAGGCCCCGCGTATCTAGGTGGCGCTCAAAGAAGTTTAGTATTGCGTCAACTGTGGGCAGGTAGCGGGCTACTAGGGCTTTGTCGCCAAAGTACATCATATGGTCGTGTATCATCATGATGTAGTATAGGGAGAAGCCTGGTATTACGTTGGGGGACATTGTGGGGTAGCAGCAGTTGGTTAGGCCGTCGCTTCTTAGGCTTCTATGGAAGTCGTCTATAGCCCGGCGGGCCATTCTGTCATCTGCGGATACGGTGTAGGTGTATAGGATTTGGGTGCGGGTATCCATTGCGTATTGTAGCTGCTCGTAGAAGGGGCAGTCTTCGTAGGTTTCGTGCATACACATTTGCAAAGAGCGTAGGCTTATGTCCCATATTGGGGCTAGTGTAGTGTCTGAGGTTTCTACCTTGGTTTTGGCTTCTAGGGGGTATGCGGTTTCTCTGTATGAAAAATCCTGTATCTCCAATGGCTCGTCAGCGGTTTTTATTTTTAGCTGAATAAAGCGGAAGGTGCGAAACCAGAAAGGCTCGTAACTTTCCGGGCTGCCTTTGGTGCCAAAGCCCCCCACAGTGTAATAGTCTGTAAACCCTTGAAGATGGCCCTTTTTGCTGTCGGTTCTATTGCCTTTTTTGGGCATGGCCAAAGGGCTATCGTCTTCTGATGGGAAAACGTAGGATTCGGCGGTCATGATTTCTACTTTGGCTCCGGTGCCTCCGGCAAACTCAAAGCTTAGGAAGCCTGTGGTCAGCACTCCTGCGTCAATTTCTACAATATGCTCGCTATTGGCCTCCAAGGTTACGGCCTTGCCTATTAATAGCCCATCCCATGCGCTTTCGCTTATGGAGGATTGCCGTACTTCTTGCACATGGGAAAATGACCCGAAGTGCTCATACATTGGCGGTATGGGCCTTGGTAGTAGGTTTGTCGGGCTTATGCCTCTGGGTAGATGTGGGAGAGGGCGGGGTATAGCGTCATGCCAGCTATCCATGTTATAGCCTGGGGTTAGCCAACCTTGAAGGGCTGGGTTGCCGGTGGCTTTTTCGAAGATATCTAGGTAAATATGGTATTTATCCTCGGGGATAAACGCTGTATAGGTGTCTTCTTTCCATTTCCAGGTTTCATCGGCAACAAAAGGCGATACTTGGCCATTTATACATATCTCGCCCTTTAAATAAAAACCAGGGTAAAATGTCCGCCATATGGAGTGATTGCCCATTGGGTTGCCCTTCTTAGGCAGCGGGGATATGCGCAGTACCACGACGGCAAGGATGTTCTCTCCGGGCTTAAGATAGGGGGCTAGGTCTATCTCTTCGTAATACCAGACCTGGTTATCCCCCTTACATGGGCCAAAGGAGACAGACACGCCATTTACATATAGCCTGTAGCGGGAGTCCGCAGACAGCTTAACCATAGCTTTTTCCGGCACTGTATCAATAGTCAATGCCTTGCGAAATAGCACCCGCCTATGCGCTACGGTTTCCTCTAGGTCTGTCCATATCCACCCTGTGGGGGGGAATTTGTAGCTTCTCATATTTTAAACACCTCGCCCTGGGTAATGCCGCTTTCGTTGAAACTGTCTACGCGCAGGTACACAGGCTGGCCTTTTATTAGGCCTCCCAGGCGCACTTTTTTGTCGTATACCTGGTAGCTGAGATATAGCTTGTCTTCTCTGTGGCCCCACAGTACGCAATATCCGGTGGTATTGCCTTCCCAGTTTAGGGCTATGTCTAAATCGCTTTCTCTAATTGCCTTTACATTGGTGGCGGGCTTTGGCAATGCTCCGCTTCCGATACCAAATACTCGCAGGCCTGACACACAGGCTGCTTGTTTATATGGCAGTGATATAACGGTAAGCTTTACATACCGGGCGCGTAGCCCCTCTTCCCGCAAGATAAAATCATGGGAAAGGTCTGTGTCGGCGTTGCGTTTGTCCTCGATTACGAAATATTCCACACCATCCACAGAGCCTTCCAGCAGCCACCGGGTAGGCTGATGCACTAAATCTATCCACCGCTGGGAATGATGTGGCCCAACCAATGCCTCACCCTCTGGCAAAGGCAACGCCAACCCATCATCCGCAAAGTTAACTTGAATGGCCCGCACATCATAGGCCTGGCCCAAGTCCACCTCAAGCCATTCCCCTGGTGCATTGGAAGCAGCCCGCCACCATGTGCAAATATTTTCGTCAAAGGCCTTTTCTGGTGGCTTGCCTTCCGCTTGGGAGGAAGCTTTTGCGTTTTTGCCATAGGAAAGCAGCATAAAATCTGGGTCTTCCCAAGGCTCCTGGTCTTGGCGAATAGGGAAGTCCCCATACCGGGTATCGCAGAACATTTCCCCATCTTGGTCAAACCCGGCGCGCCACAGGCCTAGTCGCCTTTCAAAGTTGTGGTTTAAGCTAATCCGCTGGGTAGAAGTATGCCAGTAGCGGCCCTTGGCATCTATCATAGTTGAGCCGTGGCCTGCCCCTGGTATAAACCCGCCGGGCTTATAGGAGAAAGGATTGCTCTTGGCCAAGGTAAACTCTCCAAGGGGGCTGTCTCCTACATATACCGCGTCGCCGTACACATTATACTGAGTGCCGGGGGTTGCATATTGCAGGTAGTATTTGCCCTTATATTTGGTCATCCAAGCCCCTTCGTTAAAGGGCCGCTTTAACACAAAACCCATTGCAGAGGCCTTTAAATCCTCTGGCATATTGCGGGCTTCTAGGGATTTTATTATACCCTCAACTTCCTCTGGGGAGGGCTTTTGTACATTGTGGTCATCCCCTGTGCGCTCAAAGCCCTTTGTCTCCTCGTCTGCCAGTATAAGGGCTTTGCGCTCTGTAATAGGCTGTAAGGTATTTGGGTCAATCTCCAGGCCAAATATAGGCGTGCCTGCGCCGCAACCCCAATAGAAATACACCCGTCCGTCATCATCTACATAGGTAGCAGGGTCCCAAAACGCGAAGGGGCTTTCTATTACTTCAAACTCATCTGCAAATAAATCCTTGGTGCGGTAAAACCTGCCATACTCGTGGCTGGAGGCGGATATTACTACATAGTCCCCAATCACGCATACATCTGGGGCGTAGTCGTAGCCGTTTACATTTTTAAGAGGGTGGTATTTCCACTCAGTAAGGTTTTGGCTATAGAGGAAACCACAGGTCATGGATGGGAACAGGTAGTACATTCCCTTGAACATAATCATAGACGGGTCTGCGGATTCCCTAGAAACAGTAAAGGTTTCCTCCTGTGGCTCGGCAGGGCGCTGGCCCGCCAGCATCTCCATAAAGCCGCTAGTTTTTTTGTTGAACTGGTACTTATATTCGTAGTTAATTGGGTTGCAGAAGTACTTCATGTATACATCCTCCCATTGGCCCATTATAGGCATAATAATCATCACAAACCCAGCAAAATAAGGGTCTAAAAAGGTTCTGCAAAAGTATCAAAACAGGATTTTCCTACTATCCCTTAACCCCACCTAACGTAACACCAGCAACAAAGTACTTCTGTATAAAGGGATAAACAAACAACACAGGAATAGTACCCACAATAGTCACCGCATGGCGAATAGGCTGTACCATAAGGTTAGCCATAGCCGCCGCTTCCCCTGCGGTGACAGTAGTAACATCCTGCTGTACCAAAATCTCACGCATTACAAGCTGAAGCGGCCATAAATCCCTGCTCCGGGCCAAGTAAATAGCCTCATGAAACCAGCTATTCCACTTCATCATAATCAAGAACAGGGCCAGCACTGCAATAGTGGCCTTAACCATAGGCAGCAAAATATAGACCATAATCTTAAGAGGCCCGGCCCCGTCCAGCTTGCCAGACTCGGCAAAGCTCTCTGGCAATTGCTCGAAGGCATTTTTCATGATAATGATAAAAAACGCATTAGTAGCACCAGGGATAATAACACTAAGCCGGTTATCAATAAGCCCGAGAGACATATTAACGATATAAGAGGGGATAAGCCCCCCAGAGAACATCATGGTAAACACAATCATTATCATGATGGGCACCCTAAGCTTACTCTTACAGCTAAGGACATAGCCTGCAATAGCAGTAAGGGCAAGGCCCAACAGTGTAAAGGAAGTTACATAGACGATAGTATTAACATACCCTACAAGAATACCCCGGTTATTAAGCACCATCTGGTACGCCCGCCACTGGGTAGGGCCTATTGGCCGCCAGTTGATACCCGTAGACATCATAAGCATACGAGGGTCACTAATAGAAGACATAGCCACATGCCATATAGGCGCAAAGCACACCACACAGAAAATAGCTATCAAAATAACATTAAGAACATTGAATATAGCCCGTGAAGGCGTTAATTTTTCAACCATATCCAGCCCCCCTAAAATATTGATGTCTCGGCCAACTTCTTACTGGCCTTATTAGACAACAGCAGCAAAATTACGCCAACAACAGAGTTAAAGAACCCAACCGCCGCCGCATAGCTAAACTGCATCCCAAATACACCCATACGAGCCACATGGGTAGCAATAACATCCGCGGTAGAGAAAATAGCAGGGTTATAAATAAGCAAGATACGGTCGGCCCCAACAGACATTGCCCGGCTAAGGCTAAGGGTAAGCATAATAGCAATAACAGGCCGTATAGCAGGGAGGGTAATATGCCACACCCGGCGCAGACGGTTGGCCCCGTCTATTGCGGCGGCCTCCTGGTGCTCCTGACTAACATTGCTTATAGTGGCAAGATAGATAATAGAACCTGAGCCTATCCCCTGCCACAAATCTGTCCCTAGGTTAATCCCCCAAAAAAACCGGGGGTTAGTCAACATATTCTGCCGCTGCATCCCAAAGATATTAACTAGGCCAGAGGTTATAACCCCATGGCTAGATGTAAACTCAATAATAAGCCCAGCAACAACCACCGCAGATACAAAGTGAGGCATATAGCTAACGGTCTGGAAGGTACGCTTTAGCTTAGAGTACTTTATCTCGTTTAATAGCAAGGAAAACAGCACCGCAAACAACATCCCAAAAAATATACTCAGCATACTAATTACAACGGTATTCCGTAAAATCTGCCAAAAGGTAGGGCCGGTAAAAAACTCAATAAAAAACCTAAGTCCCACCCACTCGCTACCAAAAAACCCAGTGGCCGGCCTAAAATCCTGAAAAGCCATTACAATACCAAACATAGGCAGGTAGTTAAACACAATAAAGTAAATTGCCACAGGAAGAAACAGCAAATACATTGCCCAGTTCATGCCAAAGTCATGCTTCCATGTGGTTTGGTGTTGGCTTCTTCTCTTCATTCCAACCTGCCATCGCTTTCTTAAGCTCTTCAGTGTCTCCGCACCCCTTTCTGGATCTCTGGTCGTATTATTCTTAAACATTGCCCTATACCCCTTTCTGGCTTTATGTTGTTTCAAGTATTGTACCACTAATCCAAGAATTAAAGCTTTGGAATCTGGTTTAGCGCATTATTTAGCTTAGCAATATCTTCCTTGCTTATGACAGAGCCATAGCGGCCCAAGGTTTTGTCCAAGGTCATACGGTCTATCATCTCTTGAAGTTCCTTGGTCATCTTAACCTCCGGGATAATATTGCCAGAGGATTCCCTTATCCGGGTCATAATAGCCTCAAGCAGTGCCGCCCCTTCCGGGGATTTTTTTATATCCCCCAAACTGTCTTTGACGGATAAATATCCCTCTCGCACCTCTAGCGCTCCAAACCAGTTCATGATTTTAGAGTCTATTAGGGCGTATTCCTGGTTAGGCTTGTCAACCTTGCGGATACTTATGCTGTCTGTGTAGGCACCGGCCCTAGCCTCAATAGTATGCTGGCCGGTGATAGGCGCTTCAAAGGTAAAGACCTTATCACCTTCTTTGGCTCCAATTTCTACACCATCCATGAAAAGGCTTACCTGGCTTTGGTTGGAATAGACCGTAATAGAGGTGACAGCCTCTGACCTATCCACATAGCGCCGCCCACACATATGCACAAAAGGCTCCTTTGAAAGATATGCCTTATAGGCATAATAGGCATCCTTTTTTATTTTACGGTCAAAGGACACCAAGCCCTTCTGGTTAACACCAGGCCTTGCCCCCTCGTTACGGGAGTCAGAGCCAAAGTCAAACATATTCCACACATGCATTGCCCAAATATATGGCCGCTTTGTCCACATTGCCAGCATATGGGCGTGATACTTGGCCTGGTAGGTTTCTGTATAGTCGCTTTTTTCTGGGCTAGGGCTTTGGAGCCTTGGGTTGGCATCGGCACCGTATTCCGATAAGCCTATGATTTTGCCTGGGTACTGGGCCTTATATTGGTCAAACCAGCTATCCATGTCTTCAAGCTCTCCCCAGTACCAGCCATAATACAAGTTATAAGAAGAAATGTCTGGCAAGTCAATAAGCTTACTGTCTGTGCTTAGCATAGACACATGGGCCATTGCCGTCTTGCGGGTGGGGTCTAGCTTATGGGCCAGGTCATTTAGTATTACATGATTTTCGTAAAGGTCATCGCTTTCCCCACCGGCTACGGTTATCTCATTGGAAAGCCCCCAGCACACGATGCTTGGGTTATTGATATTTTGCAAAATAAGCTCTGTTAGCTGGCTAATGGTATTGTCTCGGCCTTGGGTCATATGCATTGATATATATGGGATTTCGGCCCAGACAATCATCCCTACCTTATCGCATAGCTCGTAAAAATATGGGTCGTGCTGATAATGGGCCAGTCTGATGGTGTTTGCACCCATTTCCTTTATTAGAGCCATGTCCTCTTGTTGCATGGCTTTGGTTATTGCGCTGCCTACGCCTTCCCTATCTTGGTGGCGGGCTACTCCGCATAGATGGTAGCTTTTTCCGTTTAAGAAAAAGCCCTTGTCCTCATCTATTGAGAAGGTGCGGCAGCCGAAGGTTGCTTCTATTTTATCGGCGCTTGTGGTTATTTCGGCGGTGGCGGTGTATAGATAGGGGTCGTTTAACCCGTCCCATAGACGTACTGAGGGTATTGTTAATATTGCGGTGGCTTTGCCGTCTTTCACAGTGGCAGTTGCAATTAAATCACCATCTGGGTTAGCCGATGTTACCGCATCAACTCCCTTTACCGCAAACTCTACCAGAGTCCCATCCGGGGTATTCTCAAGAAGGCACGCGACCGTAACTTTGGCCTCATCCCCCAAAATCTCAGAGGTAACAGTGATACCAGGGCTACCAAAATGCCCCAATGCAAAATGGCTTTTGGGGACTGTAATCAAGTACACATCCCGATAAATACCCCCATAAAAGGTAAAATCCGCAAACTGTGGGTAGACATGCTGGTTGGCAGAGTTGTCAGCAGACACCGCAAGCAGGTTTTGGTCTTTTATCGCCGCCGTAGCATTTACACGAAAAACAGAGTAACCCCCTTCATGGCTGCCCAAAAGCACCCCGTTTAAAAACACCTCCCCAATCATGCCAACCCCGCGAAACTCAAGCCATACCTCCCCATCCTGGGGCATATCCGGCCTTGGGAATGTCTTGGTATACCAGCATTTGCCCCGGTAGTAATCGCCGCCGCCGTCTTGGCCGTCTTGGTTGTTCCAGGTATGAGGTATGCTTACGTTGTCCCCTATAGGGCTTACAAGCTGTGTAGGCTCACATTGTTCCTTGGTAAACTGCCAGTTATCGTTAAATAAGGTTAATGTCCTCATACGACGCCCCCTCCCCATCTTGCCTTCAAGCTGTGGGCAATGGCCTTTGGCTGCCGCTGCCGGGTGAATATACCTTTTTTATTGCCATTGACCCGCATAATCCCCTCACTGGTCTGGAAATCTGCAAAGGACCATACCTGCTCTCCATTTATAAAATCATAGGCATCAAAGATTCTATGGCACATATCCAGGTACTCTATCTGATATTCCTCAGTCCACATAACACTGGGGAGCTTTGACTCAACTATGTGAGTATCTGCCCCATATTCCGCCATTACGAAAGGGGTGTCTGGGCATTTTACCGCCCAGTCCTTCATCTCCTTGTGGAAGGCCATCTCTGCCATAGCCATCTCCGGCCCGCCAAAAACATACCAGCCATAGTAACGGTTAAGGCTAATAAAATCGCAAAGATGATAGCATTTGCATTTATCTGGCTGAGCCGTCATAAGTGAAGTGAAGGTACAAGGGCGCTTTTGAGGGTCAAACTCCTTGGCCTTGGCAAAGATTTTTTCGAAGTATGGAACTGCATCTTCATCTGTGGTTTCTGGCTCGTTGGCTACGCACCAGCCTACTACACAGGCCCTGTTTTTATCCCGCTGGATTAGCTCCTGCATTTGGGTTATATGGCAATCCAGCAACTCCTGGGTAGTTTCCTTGCCAAAGAAATTTGTCTGTGGGCCACGGGCTGCGTCAAAGAAGTTTAGTGTGCTTGCCATCAAGCCTACGGCGGCAGTTTCGTTTATTACAAGAAAGCCCTCCCGGTCTGCCAGTTGATATACTTCCTCACAGTGGGGATAGTGGGCCGTGCGGAAGGAGTTGGCCCCAATCCATTTCATTAGCTCAAAGTCTCGCTTAATCACCCCAAGGTCAAAGCCCCGGCCCATGATATCGCTTTCCTCATGCTTACCAAAGCCCTTCATATACACGGGCTTTCCGTTAAGCAAAAAGTCCTTGCCCTTTATCCCAAAGGTACGAATACCTATTTCCTCACAATATTCGTCAACCACTTTGTCCCCGTCCATTAGGCGGAAAACAAAGGAATATAAATAAGCGTCACGAACCTGCCATAGTCTTACATTTGGCACGGTTATGACGCCTTTATCACCCTGGGCCTGGGCTACCTCTTTGCCCATCTCATCAAGAACTTGTACTTTTACAGCATAGTTGCCAGTGGCCTCTACTTGGTACTCCACCAACCCATCGCTACCCCTAAGCTCATGCCGCACCCAAAAATCCGAAATAGCAGCCTTGGGCTTAGCCACAAGATAAACAGGGCGCAGCAAGCCAGAATAGTTATAAAAATCAAAATACCCCTTTGCCAGTTTGCGGCCATCATAGCCGGTAGCAGTGCGGCCAACGGGGAGCCTATTCTCATGAAGCTCGTTATTAACCTTTACACAAAGCCGGTTGGCCCCACCTTCTACAAGGGCATCATTGATACACACATAAAAGGGAAGAAACCCGCCCTCATGCTGCCCCACTTCCACGCCATTTACATACACAACCGCCCGGTGGGCCGCAGCCCCAAAGCGCAGGCCAATATCCATCCCCCGCCATCCTTCCGGCACAAAAAAGGTAGTTTCATACCAAAAATCCCCGGCATAATCCCGAGATTCTTTATCTGTAAAAAAATCCGAAAAAGCCGAAGGCACTGGCATAGTGTCCGGCTTTGGCAAGCCAGCTTTGGCCCAAGTGGCACTCTCTCCCGCTTTATCAAACATAAAACCCCATAGCCCGCTTAAGTCAACCACCTGGCGGGTAGAACTGGCTCTTGGGTACAACATAGAAGTCTTACTTTGCATAATTTATCCCCTTTTCACATTAGTTGCTTTTGGCATTATACGAAAGCAATGTAATAATAGGGCTATTGGTTGGGCAAAGCTAGGATTATTCACAGAACTTTAGCATAATTGTTAGGATGTGCCCCGCATGAGAAGGGTCGTAGGCTATTCAACCCTTGCTACGGCTTATGCTCGGTCAGCCCCAGGCGGGAAAAATGCCATTTATTGCGGGTTGTCACCCGCATAAATGGCGTTTTTCCTATCGCCTGAGTCTGCCGAGCGCCTCCGCAGCCGGGTTGAATAGCCTACGACCCTTCTCATGCTGCTCCTGCGGCTGGCCTGGGTAAGGCATTGAGTTTGTTTAAAACCTAAAGATCTGGTTGGTTTTGTGTTTCTACTTGCCCCGCCTGGGGCTGACCGGGCATAAGCCGGAACCAGCGCCTAAATCGGCTCTTACCCGCCCGCCCGGTACTCGAGGATGGCATAAAAGCGCGCTAACAAATCCGTGGCAACCCTTCTCCTGTAAGGGCAGGAAGCAACCGCCTACCACCAATTTTTGTATTAAGCACTACACCCTTCCCCTCAGATAAACTCCCTATAATGGCCGCGTTTTCGCCATAACGGCTGCTCCTGATAATGTTGCGGGCTTCGGTTTCATGTTCCTTTGGCACGATTACAAGCATTTTGCCTTCATTGCCCATGTAAAGGGGGTCTAGGCCTAAAATCTGGCATAGGCCTCTTACTTCTTTGGAAACCGGTAATGCTGTCTCGTGAATATCTGCTCCTATCCCTAATCCACTTGTGATTTCGTTTAAAACCGTCCCTAGACCTCCCCTGGTTATGTCTCTTAGGCCATGTACTGGTATCCCGCTTTTTAATAAATTTTCTACCATCTCTGTAAGGGGTGCGGCATCACTTTGGATGTTATTTTTTATGCCCATCCTGGCAGACATAATACAGGCGTGGTGGTCGCCCATATTGCCGCTGATTAGTATTGAGTCGCCGGGTGCGGCAATCAAATCGCCAATAGTCCCTATTGACCCTCCCATGGAAACGCTGCCCGCCGTTCCTATACCTGCCGTATTAATGTAAACCCCGCCATTCCCCTCAATAACCTTGGTGTCGCCGGTCACAATTTTAACACTGGCTTCCTCTGCCGCTGCCTTCATAGACGCGGCAATTAGGTCAAGGGTTTCAATCTCCAGATTTTCTTCCAAAATAAAAGACGCACTCAAATACATGGGTTTTCCGCCGGTGGTTAGCAAGTCGTTTACGGTACCGCACACGGCCAACCTGCCAATGTCACCGCCGGGGAAAAACAGCGGCTCTACCACATAGCTATCTGTGGTAAAGGCAAGCTTCTCTTTGCCAAAGGGCAATATGGCGGCATCTTCCATTGATGTATACTCGTTGCGGAAGTGGTTAATAAAAACCGAGTTTATTAGCTCATTTGTTTCTGTCCCGCCGCTTCCGTGGCTTAGGGTTATCTTCATAAATTATCCTCCACTGTGTATCCGGCAGGCCCCCTCAGTGGAAGCCATACACGGGCCAACCGGGTTTTTAGGATTGCATACTTCCCCAAAAAGAGGGCAAGCCTTTGGCAATATCCTGCCTAGTAGTACCTCCGCACAGCTACAACCCTCCGGCAAATCCCCTTTTTCATATACGCCGGGGATATTTGCGGAAAAACGTTTATATTCCTTTCTCAAAACATAGCCTGAGTTTTCAATTTCCCCAATACCCCGCCAATACGAATGTGTTTTTTCGAAGTATTTGTCAATTAGCTTCAATGCCTTGCCTTGGCCCTGCTCTCGTACTACCGACGGATATAGGTTTTTGACTTGGTGCTGTCCTGTTTTATGCTGCCTTAAGATTTCATGTAAGGCCCCAAGGATATGCTCTGCCTCAAAGCCTGCGATTACAAAGGGCTTATGGTATTTTTGTGCCAACACATTATAGGCTTCGCAGCCAATGATAACGCTTACATGGCCAGGGCAAATAAATGCGTCTATTTCCTCTTGGACGCAGATATATTCCAAAGCCTCAGGGATTGTTTTAAGGGCGGTGTAGAGGGTTACGTTTTGTATATCCTCTCTTATTAGAGCGTCCATCAATGCCCCATATACAGGGGCGGTGGTTTCAAAACCCACAGCCGCAACTACAAAACGGGTGCTTGGGTTCTCTTTAGCGAGAGCAAGCACCTCCAGTGGAGAGTAAATTAGGCGCACCCCCGCCCCTTCGGCTTTTGCTTGGGCAAGAGAAGAGCTGGTGCCCGGTACCCGGAACATATCCCCAAAGCTAAGCACCTCTGCATCCTGGGCCATGGCAATTAGCCCGTCTATTACAGAAGGAGGCGTTACACAGGCCGGGCAGCCTGGGCCGGAAACAAGGGTAATTTTGTCTGATAAAAGGGAATGGATGCCGTTTTTATAAATAGAAGAGGTGTGGGTGCCGCATACCTCCATAATTTTTATTGGCTTTGAGGGAATGTCAAGCTTCACTGGCAAGCTCCTCCAGCTCTTTGAAAATATCCATAATTTCTTCTGCGGCCTCTTTTGTTACTATTTCAATTGCGCAGCCTGCGTGTACTAGCACAAAATCCCCTACCTCTGGGGAAACAGGGCTTATGGATACCATCATTTCATTGCCGGCATATATGACGGTGCCTGTATCGTCTTCTTTATTTATGGATGTTACCTGGGCCGGTATTGCTATGCACATATTTTTAGTCCTTTCTAGTTTGCTATACTCTGTACTCCAATAAAGGCCTGCCCCAATGCAATGCCGCTGTCATTGGGGGGTACACTCTCGTTTGTGAACACATTATACCCACGGGCTACAATGTCTGCATTTACCTTCTCCAATAAAAATGCATTTTGAAAAACCCCGCCCGAAAGGGCAATATCTTGGATATTTTCATCAGCGCATATCTTGGCACATACATCTGTAATCATGGCACTTACGGCATTGTGAAACCCAAGGGCGGCCCCAGGCGCGCCTGCTTGGCATTTTTGCAGAATATCACGGAAATGGCATATATGCATTCCGCTTTCATGCTTTATATCAAAGCTCATTTCTAAGGGTGGGGTTTTAGCCTTTTCCTCTTCCTCGGCCTTGTATTGCAGCCGAAGGGCGCATTCCCCTTCATAGCTGTTTGTATCACATATACCGGTAAGAGCCGCCACTGCATCAAAAAGCCGCCCCATGCTGGAAGTGAAATAGCTATTAATATTGTGCTTAAGTGCGGCCTCTATTATATAGTGGTCAGGGTGGCGATGAGGCAAACCATTGGCATACAGATAGCACTCCGCAGTTTTAGCGCAATCCTTTGCGGTAGAATCCGCGCCAACTACCTTTGTATATGCCAAATGCCCTGCCCGGCGGCAAAGCTTTTCCTCGCAAACCAAAAACTCTCCTCCCCAAATATTACCGTCCTCCCCATATCCTGCCCCATCCATAGCAATACCAAGTACTCTGGAAAGCCGGTGCTCTGCCATAACAGACCCAATATGGGCATGATGATGATAAACCGGGACAAGAGGGATTCCCTGGGCCTGTGCCAACTCTTTTGCAATAATTGACGAAAAATACCTAGGGTGAGCATCACATACAATAAGCTCTGGCTTTATGGCAAATAGGGCTTTAAAGTCCTTAATACCTTCCTCAAACTGCCTTAATGCAGCCTCATATTCCAAATCTCCAAAGGGTTGACTTTGGATAAAACCCTGGCTCTTTAGCACCCCAAAGGTTGCTTTCAAATCACCACCGGTAGCCAAAAGCTGTATATTGCTGGGTAGGGAAATCGGTAAAGGCACATATCCCCTACCCCGCCTTATAAAGCATGTTTTACCTGCCGACACTTCCACTACGGAGTCCTCTATGCCCCGTATGATTTCACGGTGGTGGTATAGAACCCTGTCTGATAGGGAGAAGATATCACTTTCCTTGGTAATCATGGGCATGGCACTTAGGTTGGCGCTGGTCATTACAAGGCAGGGCATTTTGCTGTGGGCAAAAAGTAGCTCTTGCAAAGGTGTGTAGGGCAAAAAGCAACCGCATCGTCCATCCGCCCCTCCAAGAACCTCATGGGGGAATGGGTTATGCTTCATTTTAAGCAGGACTATGGGCCGTGCCGGGGATACGAGCAGCGCCTCCTCTTGGCTAGAAACTTCACATATATGTTTAATGGCGGCCATATCCCTGAACATAAGGGCAAAGGGCTTACTTTCTCGGGCTTTTAGCCGCCGCAGATGTCTCACAGCGGCAAAATCAAAGGGGTTGCAGGCTAGATGATAGCCTCCTATGCCTTTTATTGCTATGCCGCTGGGTAGGTCTTTTAGGGCTTCTGCAAAGGGGTTGTTTTTATTCTCACCCTGGGAAGTTGCACTCGACTCCGCCACCATTGCAGTCGATTTCCTGTAGTGTAAAACAGGGCCACAGTCATTACAGCAAATTGTCTCGGCATGAAAGCGCCGGTCATTGGGGGAGTTGTACTCCTCCAAACAACTGTCGCACATTGGAAATGCACTCATTGAGGTATTTACCCGGTCATATGGGAAAGCCTTTAAAACAGAAAAACGTGGCCCGCAAGTCACGCAGTTATTAAAGTAGTGCCCTGCGCGGCGGTCGGGTGTGGAAAGATTATCACCTGTGGAGCTGTCTGCTTTTAGACCAACAAGAATCTCCCCCTTGCATCTCTCGCAAAGAGATACATCAGGTGGGAAAAAACGCAGCTCGTCCTGGGCGCCTCCAAATGACTCACCAATGACAAAATCATCTGCCACAAACAAACCGCTTTCAGCCTCATAGGGCGCAACCGCAACACTCTCAATATATGAACCAACCGGCGGGTTCCCCTTTACACTCTCCAAAAAATCATTAAAACCCTCGCCCCAGGCCAAAATTACTACATCGCCGTTTTGGTTCCATACCTTTCCCCGGATCCCAAACCTCTTGGCCTCCCTGTACACATAAGGGCGGAAGCCTACCCCCTGTACAATACCCCGTATTGTTACACGATAGCCTGGGCCTTGCTTAAAAGCCACATAACCACCTCGTCAAACCCTTCCCCTGTTGTGCCACAAACCTCAACTACAGGTGCGCTAGGGTTTAGTTTTCTTACTCCGGCAATAAAAAATTCCATGTCAAAGTCTATATGCTTTATTAGGTCGCATTTGTTTAGCAAAATAATATCCGATTTTTCAAAGGCATTGGGGTATTTATAGGGCTTATCGCTGCCATCTGTGGCTGCGCATATTAAAAGCTTTATATGCTCTCCCAGCATATACTCCACCGGGCACACAAGGTTCCCGATATTTTCTATAAACAAAAACCCATCATAGATGGGCAAATTTTCAAAGGCCTTCTCAACTATAGGCGCATCCAAATGGCACGCGCCTCCAGTGTTGATTTGCACTGTCTTAAACCCTAGGGAGTTTAGTTTTTGGGTATCTAAGTCCGATTCTATATCCCCTTCGATAACACATGCTGCTTTGCCATGGTTTTGCAGTTTTCTTAATATTTGTATGAGAGAGGTTGTTTTCCCAACCCCAGGGGCCCCCAGTACATTAACGCAAAAGATACCCCGCTGAGTTAGCGCTGCGTTAAACTCTGCTGCCAAATACTCATTCCTGGCATATACAGATTTTTTTATATCTATGGTGGGGGATGGTTTATTAGTTATGGTTTTAGCATCGCTCATTCCTTGGAATGCTCCTCTACTGTAATACTCTTTATAAAAAACTCTCTGCCGATATCTGTAGGCCTGCCTTCGCCACCACATGTGCATTCAAATGAAAAGGGCTTGCGAACAAAAAGCTCCCCACAAGCCTTACACATTAGCTTAGGTTTTACGATTTCTATTTCAATAGTTGCACCTTCGCAAAGGGTATTTTCTGCATATATATCAAAATACATACTAAGGGACTCCCCCATAACACCAGAGGACTCCCCTATTACTAAGAAAATCTGCTGTACCTTCGCCCCGCCTGCGTGTTCAACTACGGTATTAATTATGCCTTCGGCCAAGGAGGCTTCATGCATCTGGTGTCACGTTTGCATCTGCTTGCGTTGGGGCTTCCTTCTCAGGCAAAGCCCCAGAGAATTTTTCCCAAGTCTTTACATCAGAAGGGCTATCCAGCTCTGGCCGCATTTCAATAGATTTCTTAGGGCATACCTCAACACAGGCCGCACATACAACACATTGGAAACGAGAAATTTCTAATTCCTTACGGCCTTTGTCTACCTTTATGGCATCTGTAGGGCATCTTCTGGCGCATAGGTTACAGAAGATACAAGTACTGATATCAACTGCAACGCCACCCCGCACCAAAGGATCCTTTGGAATAGGCACACGGGGGTAGTCGTGGGTTGGTGGTTTCTGGCCCAAGCTTTTAAAGATTGTTTTAAAAAAAGGTAAAAGCCACATATATAGTACTCCCTACCGCTCTACGCAACTGATACACGGGTCTATTGTTGTAATCAAAACAGGAACATCCGCAAGCTCCATACCCTCAAGCATGTAAAGCAAAGCCGGAACATTGGCAAAGGTTGGGGTCCTAACAGCCATACGGTCTAAAAACTTTGTGCCATTGCCCTTTGAATAATACAAAACCTCGCCTCTAGGCTGCTCTAGCCTTGCAAAGGACTCCCCGCTGGGGTTTCCGGTTACTTTAGTATCCAGAACATTGCTCTCCGGCATTATTTCGGCAATTTTCCTTACTAGCCGTAGGGATTCGTATAGCTCGTTTATCCTTACCTTGGTGCGGGCCATGCTGTCTCCGCCTTCGTCGGTTTGTATGGCTACATCAAGATGGGGATATATGGCGTATCCAGTAGTTCGTACATCCTCTACTATCCCAGAGGCCCTGGCAACCGGCCCTACAACGCCAAGCTCTATGGCCTTTTCCTTGCTAAGGGTTCCGATTCCACCCATCCGGTGGATGATGGATTTATCCGTTAAAAATGTGCGCGCAATATCCTTTAAGCCATCTTCTATTTTATCTATATTCTCCAATACCCGCTTCATCTTCTCCCTATCTATATCCTTGCGCACACCGCCAACCTTACAAACAGAAAAAATTATCCGCCCGCCGGTTGTCATGTCAAAGATATCTAAGACATGCTCCCTTAGCCGCCAGCTATGCATAAACAGGCTCTCGAAGCCGATAGCATCTGCCGTAAGCCCCAGCCAAAGGAGATGACTATGAAGCCGGGAAACCTCCGCCCAAAGGGTACGCAAGAAGACAGCCCTGGCAGGTACTTCTATGCCCATAATCTGCTCTATGGTCATACAATAGCCCATGCCGTGCATAAAGCTACAGATACCGCAAATCCGCTCTGCTATATATACATAGTCCTTAAAATCTCGCTTTTCTATAAGCTTTTCCATGCCCCTGTGTACAAACCCAATGGAGGGAATGGCCTTTACCACCATTTCCCCTTCCAGCACAAGGTCTAAATGTAGAGGCTCTGGCAAAACAGGATGCTGGGGGCCAAAGGGGATTACTGTGCGCTTATTCATCCTTCACCTTGCTTTCGGCGGCCCTAAAGGGCATTTTTACCGCTGTTTCGTAAAAGTGTCCTTTAAAGTCTAGGTTCATGTTTAGTACCTCTATTCCAAATAAGTCCTTAATCTCGTTTTCATACATAAATGCATAGGGATACATGCCGCTTATGCTCTCTACCGGGTCTGAGCTTGGGGGGTATCTAAGGATGACTTGCTTCTCGCCTTTTACAAAGCTGTATAGGATAGTTAAGTCCTTTAACGCGGTGACAGTTGCGAGGCGATAGCCGGCGTTTTTCATGTCTCGGGTTTTTTTTATTAGCTCTGTATTTTCGATGTCTATAATTTCTTGTAGCACATATGCCTCCAATCGCCCTACTATGTGTATTTTTGTTTTCAATCAAATAAATGGTTTGGCATTATCGTCAAAACTGAAAAGGTTCGTCATTATCATCAAAACCGAAAAAGGTTCATCATTATCATCAAAACTGAAATTACTTGATTTTCTCCAATGCCTTAACAATGCCGTTCATAATTGCCTCAGGGCGGGCGGCGCAGCCTGGCACATACATATCTACCGGTATCGCCTCACAAACCCCGCCTAAAATATTATAACAATCCTTGGTAATGCCCCCTGTACACGCGCAGGCCCCTATAGCTACCACTACCTTTGGCTCCGGCATTTGCTCATAAAGCTGCTTTACTACCGATATACTTTGGGAATTAACCCCACCAGACACCAGAAAAACATCTGCGTGCTTAGGGTTTCCCGTATTTATTATGCCTAAACGTTCTACATCATACAAAGGCGTAAGACTGGCAAGGACTTCTATATCGCAGCCGTTACAGCTAGAGCCATTGTAATGTAAAACCCACGGAGATTTTTTAATGAATTTCAACTATAACACTCCTATAAATGCCAAGTTAATAAAGCCCAAAACCAAAATCATAACCCATGTTGCTCTCAGCGCTGTTCTATATTTAATCCGCGCCGTGGCATTGTCCACAAGGATTTCCAAAAAATAAATTACCAAGCAAGCAGAAATCCCAATAACCCACCCCAAGGGGGAGCCGAATATCAAAAACAAAAACAAAAGCCTAATAGTAAAAACCGTCTCAAACCAGTGGCTAATCTCTACAATGGCCAAGTCAGACCCTTCCATTTCGGTTTTGACCCCTGCCACAATCTCTTGATGGGCATGGTGAGACATGGCTATGTCAAAGGGGGATTTTCGAAGCTTAATTGTTATGACATATAAAAGCCCCAAAAATATAAAGGGCAACCCAATAACAGCCGGGGCAGTAAGCTGAAAGGCATAAGATATACTAAAGGAACCAACCACTTGGTAATACCCAAAGGCCACAATAATAAGCATCGGCACATAGGAAATAATCTGTATAAGCTCCCGCTCTGCCCCGATAAAGCTATACGGGGAGCGAGAGGAGTATCCCGCCAGGGCAAAGAACACACAAGACAGAGTAAAGGCAAAAATACAAAGCAATAACTCTGCCCCCATAAAAAACAACACAACATTAAACATATTAAACACAAGTGAAAGCACCAAGAAATATCTAGTAATAGGGTTAACCGTTTTAGATTTTTTTTGCATTAGCTTAAACACATCATAAAAGGGCTGCAAAATAGGCGGGCCTTTGCGGCCTTGCATCCTTGCGGATACCTTGCGGTCTATCCCAGATATAAGCCCACCTGCAATGGGCACAATTACAATAACAGCAATAATCTGCAAAACCGTAGATAAGATGTTCATATAATCCTACCCCCCATAGTGAATAAGAATCCACCAATGATAACAGCAGCACAAATAACGCAGCCTATCATCAAAAATTTGCCTTCACTAAGGAACGTGACCATATATCTGTTACGAAGCTCGTATTTACGGGTTTCCCCCAGGGCACCCTTATAAGTCAAATCATCCCCGGTATTGGCACCAGCAAGATAGGTAGAGGTTTCCATTGCCCGGTGCTTTCTAAAATAGGGGATATGAATCACCGGCACCACCAACAGCATCCCAAGCATTAGCACTATGGCAGAAATCTCTCCTGGATGGACATATACATAGTAGTCCACCATCATACTTTCCCGTATAAAGGGAACCACAACAATCTCAGACACAACAGGATAAAGCAAAGACACCACCATAACCAAAGCAGCCATAATAAAAAGGCTAACCCTTTCGTCAAAGCCAATATAAAGCTTGGCCTCCCTTTGGTGGGCATGAGCCACCAGCTTCCCTATCCACTTTGCGCAGAAAAACAGGGTAATAACACTACCAAAGGTAATAACCATCACAATCAAAATATTGCCAGACTCTATAAGCACCTGCATAACCGTCCACTGGGAAATCAGCATTACAAAGGGGGCAAAAAGCATCCCGGCCATACCGGTAATAAGCAAAAGCTTAAGCCCAATAGGCAGCTCATGAAGCCCTTCCATTTGCTCTACATCCCGGCCACAGGGCTGATGCCCCGCAGTGCCAAAGGACAGGAAGAGAAGAGGCTTTGCCACAGAGTGGAGAATAATAAGCATAATTGCCGCCCACTGAGTCCCAGGTGTATTAAACCCGGCACAGGCAACAATAAGCCCCATGCCAGAGATTGTGGAGTAAGCAAGCACCTTCCTGGCATCCCCTTGAGAACCTGCAAGGGCCGCCCCAATGAGAAAGGTAAGCCCCCCGATAAACACCACCGAGATACCAACAGCATTGTCCCCAAGCATGGGCGTAAGACGGATAATTACATATATACCGGCCTTGACTATGGTCACAGAGTGAAGCAGCGCAAGCACAGGGGTTGGCATATCCACCGTATCCAAAAGCCATTTTGAAAAGGGTAGCTGTGCCGATTTTATTAGCCCCCCAACAACCATCAGCAAAACCGCCGACATCACCAAGGGGGAGCCATCCAATAAAATAAGGCTACTCAGTTCCAAAACACTCTCGCTAACTGCCACTAGCGCAATGCCGACCCCAAAACAAAGGTCGCCAAAAGCGCTAATAGTAAGAGTTGTAGATTTTGAATAGCCCGTTTTGAACCCTTGTGCTCTGGAAAGAACAGAGGCGCATAGAGTCGTAACCTGCAAAAACAGCAGCATAAACAATAAATCGTTAAAAATAACCAAGCCAAACATAGCACTAATACTTACCAGCATAATAGAGTAAAACCTAGACCGCCGGTCTTTCATATCTGGGTGGCGCTGGTGGTACTCCTTCATATACCCTTCTGAGTATAGGCAAATAAGGCTGCCAACAAGGCCTACAATTACAATCATAATCAAAGTAAGCCTATCAAAATAGATGTAATTATATGTTGTGGCAGTATGGCCGCTTAAAAACTCCAGCCATCCAATAAGGCCAAGCTGCAACAAGGCAATAGCCGAAACCAGCAGCGACCGGGACTTAATACCTGTGTAAATTATGTAAAGCAATACCAAAAGCATAACGCCAAGAAGCACATACCGGAAGATAGGATAAACAGAAAAGCTAAGCACATAAACATCACTATAATGAAATACAACGCTTAAAACAGATACAGTAATTATTGCCAATGCCGCTAGCCGAAGTATGAATTTAAACGCCCTCTGCCCTCTCGCAAATAAGATTATTACAGCAAAAAACAAGGGCATAAGTAATAATATTATTGGCATCAAAATCCCCTCTTTTTTCTCAAGTTACGTCAGTATAGCACTATTTTTGGGGTATTTCAATGTGATATGTGTTGGCGCTCTAATTTCATAACCACTCTAATAATTGATTTTTGCAGCATGGAAAATGTAAGGCCCTATACGGTAATTTTCCATATAGGGCCGGATTTGGTTTTTATTTTTGCAAATGACATCATAGTCTGATATTCACAGCTTATGGAAAAGGTATGCGGTCAACATAGTTCGCAGTTTCCTCCACAACTTGAATAATTATTCTACTCGACAAACCAGCATAGGTAGCAGTGATAGTAGCTTCACCGAGATTTAATGCGGTAATCATTCCAAAGTCATTGACCTCTATTATTTCAGGGGCATCAACTGTCCATTCGGCATAACGGAAAATATCAAATCTTCTTCCGCAGTCGAATATCGCATGAGCTGTAATGCCACTAGAAATCCCTTGTGCCAATGTATCGCCATAGTGCCATAGCTCAATATCTATGATATTGTCTGCGCTTAGTGCAATGACTGGCACTCTTGCCGAAAAAGCCTCTGCTCCACCGCGCGCCATGCTTTCTAGTAATGTTACCTCAATATAAGTCTCGCCGGCCTGACGGATTGACCTATCTGCTGTATGGCTACCTGACAATACCATATGACCGCTTCCTTCAAATGTAACACTATCTTGCATTAACTCACTTGCCGTTACTATTTCAGGATTGTGGCTTCTAACACTGATAACATTTGATTCATTAAGAAATCCAAAGCGGTTTCCACGGCTTGTATAAGCTATAACAGAAAGGTTTGGCATGTAAGATATATTTCTGCTTTCACTTACTCCACTTTGAATCAACACAAGCTCTTCTGGCAAAAGCACAATTCTTTCAATCTCGCCTCGCACAACAGTCACTTCTTTTTCGCCGACTACTCCACGATACTCAGCAACTATACGAGCTATCCCTTCGCCAACTACAAATATGTTGCCTCCCTGCCAAACTTCAATCACTTGGTCGTTGCTAGAACTCCAGGTCACGGAAT
>Ga0123355_10002281_pt1 | contig 27110 bp, 15 predicted proteins | sample TergutEmb28metaG_3_FD_89872 | JGI IMG/M metagenome (GOLD analysis project Ga0123355, IMG submission 89872) | Embiratermes neotenicus P1 segment gut microbial communities from Petit-Saut dam, French Guiana - Emb289 P1 | ecosystem: Host-associated > Arthropoda: Insects > Digestive system > Gut ... | reverse complement strand
ATTTTAAAAAAAAAATGGTAAATTAAATTTAACGGTTGTGTAAAAAAAAAAAAAAAAAAAAGATCTGTGTAGTGACTGGGTTAGGGGTCGAATTCTTCAGGCTTCGATTCCAGGAAGTTTCAAAAGATTCCTCTTTTTACAAATAATACGCCCCAGCTATGAGGCCCACCCAGCTGGCTTGTCGAAGCGTACCGGAAGAGCTACGGCCGGGGCGTTGATTTCACCACTCACCTCTATCTAGCCACGAGTTTGAGAATAGATGGATTTATACTCATTCGCCCCCTGTAAGCCTTCATGCCGCGGATAGGAAATAGTTTACTCTATCTCTTAAAATCTCTGGTGGGAGAAATATGAAGGTAAAGGATGGAATTACCAAATAAATACGTAAACATAAAGCAATTCCTCTACAGAACTGGACAAACCCTGAGCGTTCCAAGAGGCTGAGGCTTTCACATTTCCAGACAATGGCCACCGCAATGTCGTAAGTTTGTCAGCTCCACGCACCAGCTGCCTTTACCCCCAGGAAGTATTCCCGGTACTGATTTCTGTTGGAAGTTTGGGCGACACCGGGGCCATAGTGCGGCCGGAAGGATTGTGTCAATGAAAAATTCCAATAACACCGTCGGGAATCGAACCCGCGGCCTTCCGGCTTCAATCTTAGTGCCTCAACAAACTGCGCCACCGCGTGACTCCAACTGAATATGTACTCATATTAAAATTAACGTTAAATAGATAAAGGAACATAATGGTGTGGGGGGAAATACAGAAAGGGAGTTTCTTGGGGAAACATGAGAGAGAGAGAAATTGTCAGATGGTAAAGTTATATTACAGCGGGTCTTAAAGCAGTACGCCTTTGACACCGAGGGAAACATTGTGATTTGAGAATGGGAAGGGGTAGGCTGTTGCAGGGGTTAGAGAGTGAGGAGATCCATCTTATATTACGTTAAGAGGGAAAGAATTATCTGTTACGAATTTAAAAATGCACACAAAATTTTGGTTGGAGGAACTGAAGTGAAGAAAGATAAACGAAGATACAAACAGGTAACATTTTCCTCTGGAAGAAAATAAGAGCAACTTTGTAGATCCACATTTTCTTAACCCCGACACTAAACAGAGATGGATAATGAACTTAAAACCCCGTCCGCTTTACCCCCGTAGCAAATGAACAGTGACTAGGTTGTCCCCGTAGACAGTCTGGACATTTGGGAAAAGGAAAATTCCTTTGCCTTTGCCGTGCTTGGAAACGTGAATACTCCAGCCTATATCATGGTCACTACACTGACTGAGCTATTCCGGCTCCCTCAGAATAGACATAATCACGTGGAAACTAAAAATAAACAAGACACACAATATAAGCATAACGTAATATTGACGCCTGTTCGTGCATTCGCCATGATGCCACATGTGGCCTGCCCGGATCTACAACATTTTTCCACGTTGTCTCATAAACGGCACGGCTTTCGAAAAAAAAGAAATTAAAAATTAAATGTGTGTTTTGATTTTCTCTACATCTTTTGTCTGAAACATTTCCCACTATAATAAGAAATGGGAACGATATTAAACATGTATATCGGTCTTCATGTAAAGTACCCTTTATTCTTATCGCTTTTTAATGACACTTGAATACTTTTCTCGACATATTTTCAAAAAATTCTCAAATATAAATTTTTAGAAAATGCGTTCTGTGGAAGCCGAGTTGCTCCATATGGACGGACGGACTGACGGACAGACATGGCGATGCTAATAGTCACTTTTCGCACGTTTAAATCTCCTAATAAAAGAGTGCTGTGAGTAGACCTAACACAACGTGACCTGCTGTCAGGTTATGTGAAGCTTCCGGTTCCTTGAAAGAAGCTAATTTTCTACTGGGCAGCTTGAATCAATTTCTCAGCTGCGCTGCGCCGCCATGTTATCCTGGTTTCATTTCTTCATACGATTTACATAATACGAAATCGTGCTGGTTATAACCATTGAGCAGTTTCGTAAATACAACGTGAAGTTCATTCGGCGACGAACTTCAGTTATTCCCCTCGTTTAAAGCGCTCATTCAAGGTGACGGTGAAACAACGAAAACCCCATGTGGGGTAAAGCTACTTAAGAAAAATGAAGACAAAGATTTGCTCAAGTGACAAGAACCCCATGACTTAACTTTTATCAGTGGAAGTGTTTGATGGAGGTGAACGGCTAGCTTCACACTCCGGCCCTTGTATCCTGAGGAAAATTCCAGGTTTCCTTTCAACAGAAGGTCGTGTCCTCGCAGATCGACAATGGACAATGCAGGGAAGGCAAAAGGAGCCTGAAGGTTGTCATACGAAAGAATCTGACACCATGTAGTTCGATAGATATTTGTCGATGTTTCGGAGCAAAGAGAAGCCTCCACCTTCATTCGTGTTCCCTGAATATGGGGTGAGGGCGTTTCTCCGAAATGTCGGTAAATTTATCAAAGACTACACGGCGTCACACCCCGGCAGACGTCATCTTAACAGTCACCGCCATGAAGACTTCAAACCTCGTTGAAAAAGTCTGTTCGCTAAGATGGATGATCTGCTGTTTGGAGCGTCATTAACATTTATTGTCCGAATCTGAAGGTACATTAACGATCAATTAAATAGCCTAATTAGAAAGAAGAATATAATTAGTTATATTAAGGCTCCGAGATTAGGCTGGGTTGGTCATGTAGGCCAAATGACAAATAAAAGGGCGGTCAAAAAATTATGTGATTTGAAACCGATATGTACAGGATTGAGAGGAAGACCAAAAATTAGGTGGAAATATGACATAAAAGAAGATTAAAGAATTGTGAAAATAAATAACTGGACAAAATGCACCCAGGAGCAGGTTAAATAGAAGGGAGTAATTGAGAAGACCAAAATGTTAATTTTGGTGCCAGATGAAGAAGAAGATGAAGGAGAAGAAGACGAAGAAAGAAGAGGAGGAGGAGGAGGAAAATGAGAAAGAGAAGGAGGAGGAAAATGAGAAAGAGAAGAAGGAGGAGGAAAATAAGGAGAAGGAGGAGGAGAAGGAGGAGGAGAATGAGGAGGAGGAGAATGAGAAAGAGGTGGAGGAGGAGGAGAAGGAGGAGAATGAGAAAGAGAAGAAGAAGAAGAAGAAGAAGAAGGAAAAAAGAAGACCAAGAAGGAGGAGGAGGAGGTAGAGGTACATTCAGTTTCGTACGGTCTTACATGCAGCAGGACTTACAACATGGTTGCACCGGTGATTGCTGTACCAACGTTTCAAACATGTTTGCCTGCTTCTTACATCTTTAAATAACCAGAGAATAATTCGACTCAGCGTCATTTTAGGAAGGTTGCCTGTACAGGGACGGACTTAAATCGCCCAGTATCTTCATTCTGATCATCGGTTCTGAGCCTAACGACTCAATTAAGCGTGTTCTAGAAGAGATTGTTTGTCAGTTTTACACTGCTTAATGGGTTCCTTCATTAATTAAACTCTCCGGTAATGACTTCAGTCTAATTCTGCCGGACACAGACGTGCAACGAATTTCATTACGGTGCTGCTGCTGCTGCTGCTGCTGCTGCTGCTGCTGCTGCTGCTGCTGCTGCTGCTGCCACACCCGTCCATTCGTTAAAACACTGAACAGTCATGTGTATGGAGGGCGATGGTGGAACATGAACTAACATGAGACGAGAGCTGCTGTTGCGAAGACAAAGAATTCCAGCTATAGACTGCTACAGAAAGCAGAGCGTCGTTACGAGTGCCTTGAATAAGGGCGTAATGATTGTGGTTCGGGCGGTTTTCGGTTTGCTCCGGGTCCTGAACCTGAAGGGGAGGGTATTTTTGTTTAATGTAAACGTATTCTACCTTCTACACACACAGGGTATTTATGTGTCTTGTGTGGATCTGAGAACAAACAGCGATTTTTTCCCTGTGCAATATTAACTGGCTGGTTTTCATAACCGTGATTTAACGCTTTGTAGCCCAGTGGTCACTATATGTACCGCCAGTTTAAACAGTCAACAATTCTATGCTCTACCCACACAGTGCATTTATGTGTTTTGTATGGATCTGAGAACAAACAGCAATCATTTCCCTATACAATATTAAATGACTGATTTTTATTACCGAGACGGAGTTTGTTTACTGTGCAGTACGGACTGGCTCTTTAATAATAACTCATGTTCATGTCAGATGTTAATTTTTAAAAAGTTAGCCCATCTCTCGGCCTCTCACCACCGAGGCATGTGTTTGATCCCTGGCCAGTCAGTGTGATATGTAGTGGACAAAGTGACTTTGAGACGATGTTTCGTCCCGGTAATTGGATTTCGTCCGTCATTACCATTCCAGCAATGCGCCGTAATTATCTTCACGTACACGTAGCTCTTACTAGAAAGACGAAGGGGAGAAGCTTGTGAAACTTCAAAAGGCAATATTTTTTTCGTAAATCGAGGAGCTATGGTTAGAAAAACACTTTCACTTTGTCTTCAAATGTTGTATTGAAGTTTCAGTGTTTGTTCACACATGACAACAATAAAACACCTTAAGTGGGTACAGTGACGTGAGTTTTCGAAGAGGCCATTGTTGATCGTCTGTTCCGAACAGTGGAAAACACGACCTGGAGATGCAGGAGAACACAGGTTCGTGCCTGGGACCACCCGTATAGCAACAAGTTACTACATGGTTACTCTAACATGCTCTGACTGCATGTTAAGTTGTTATCAAGCTCGTGCAGAGATTATGTTCGGGTTATCTTCTTTGTGCTCTTTCAACGTCTCTCTCTCTACAACGTTTCATACTGGGGTGATACTTCGGACCAAATTTGTCTCACTATATGTTTATGACGATTTTATTGCCATGTTTCCATTACTTAAAGAAGGACGTATATCCGTTCTACAACCGAGATATAGTTGCTTTCCCGTTCAGCGGTACATCACGGGGCTGTCTGTCCACGTGGATCGTGAAGGCGCCCAAAGTAGATGAGATTGAAGAGTGGATTAAGGCGCTGCAGTCAGCAGTATGAAGCAATAAGACACATACAGAAGGCACTGATTACAGAATTAAAGAAATTTTGTAATAAGCAGCTTCATTCCAGTCCTTCAACACTCTAGGCTAATTAAATCAGGGACTGGATTATCATAAAAGTTAGCACACGTTGGGAGACGAGACAATGACTTACATTGGGTTCGAACCCTTAAGGTCCAGATGCACGTAAGCCTTATAGACGGGCCCTTTTTGCCCCACAATCTTACAGACGCTCAGGAGAGCCCCGTCCCTTTACCAAAGTCCCAGATGGCCCCCAGACTTAAAATCTAAATGCCCACTGGGTCCAAGAGAGGAACACATATATACTATCCTTTTCCCTGAAAAGTTCCGGCAAGCGGATCCCCTCCAGGTTCTCAATGGAGATGAGAAGTAACTACATGCACTGCTCTCGTCGAAAAGCGTCGAAGAGGAAATGTTTCGAAGAAGAAGGCATAAATGTCAGGATAATATTAAAATACATTTGGCATCTTTCTTCACAGCAATATGTCGGGTTCAGTAAAATGTGAGGCACACGTTTTGTGGCTGTTGAAGTAGGCCTGTCAGCTACCTAAGACGTTTCCTTCCTCTATGGACTTAGCTAGTAACTTACTTTATTTTTTTTATTTTATTTATTTGGTAGGTCAGTTTTTTGTGTAGTAATAAGTTTGTGTCTTTGTTATTTAGTAACCGCTACCTTCAACATATATTATTCACTCCGTACAATTGAATACAAAGTGATAGTCGGTTGAAATGTTTACAGTCACTTAATAGCCAATCAAATTTGAACCAAAACTGCTGCACTCAACAACGAACACACAAAGTGACACTGACACAATTCTCCGAAACCTGCACTGTAGGCTCTTCCAGTTCCGTCCGTCACACGGATAATGACCAGACTGCACAAACAGCTTACAATCAATCACATAATGGCCCACGCAATAACTAGACTTGCAGAGTGTGAGTACTGATGAGTCTGTGTATAATTACATGGGATAATGTGTGCGCTCTGCTGCAAGTGTCAGCAGTACCCTGTCTTGCCACAAGACCCTGAATTCACAATGTAATCAGGCATATGTCCCGAAAATAATTGTAACAATTCCTGCAGATGGCTTCGTCATTTCATTTTCGTAACTCAGTAGTTCTTAAGCGTTATTGCAACTTGTCCCTGTTTTGTCCCAAAACATGTTCTAGGAACCATATCAAAAATCGTCGATGTAGGTTAAATTTTTAAATGTAAGATATAACAAAACTGTAAAATGACGGGGATAGAACTGATTATCAATTATAATTTTACAGTTAATTTAAGATAATATAAAACATTGCACACTGTAATTAAGTTTGCCAGCTCAGCGTCTTCTGCTGTCGCTCATGAGTAGTGAAGTTTGAAAAAAGAAGGCTAACTTATTTGAAACATCTACAGACATATTATCCATTACATTTAATGGATTTCTGGTGCTTACTTTGACGTTTGCTAGTAAATAACAGCCTGTCTTATACAAAGAAGCTTTACTGGTGTTTACCGGGGCACTTCTTACCGAAGAATTGTCATATCGCCTACCTCAGTCGTGGTGGTCTCATGTCCCAGGAAGATCCGCTGGTCTGTAAGAAGGACTTTGTCCCTTGGTACATGTGGGACTGTCCCTATATGACACGGTAAAGACGTAAGAGGGACTGGACCTAAAGGTTAATGCGTCTTTAACGGTAGCATTTGGTTGCTGGGAGAGTACCATCGGTAACGTCTGGGTACGACACTTGGTGGGCCCCAGATTTCTGAAGAAATTGTGAAGGAGACAGATCCATGACTGTTAAAGGCTGCAATATTTACCGCACTGCTAGAGCAAAGAAATTGCTGCCCAATTTCAGTTGTGTGTTCCTGCGACTCGATCCCTTCTTACATTAAAGCAACGTAATAGTGTATGTTTTTAAACTGTTGTACAATAACAAAAACAGTAATAATGGGCTTGGGAAAGGGGGAGTTGGCTCAAATATTGTATCCCTATTATTATAATTTTATTTAGGGCGAAAATAGGTTAAAATATCACACTAGATTTATGGTTAATTCCTAGAGGTCAAATGTTCCTGTAGTGGAAGGAGTCGATTGTGGCTATTATTAATAATAGACCCTGTGAAATGTTATTAGAGCTCTCAAAGGCTGTTCTCAGATTACTTAATTGTCTTTTATTACGTGAGTGAAGGTGCTAATTGCGGCTCTCAGACTGTCTTAAACAGACACACGCCCCGCCTACCCGCCACCACCAATTATTGTCTTCGATTTAAGTGAAGACACAATTGGAAACATAATTACTGTGTTTAGTGTTGGGCCATCCTCAACTACTTTATTGATAGTTCAGCTTTAGCGAATTGTAAACGCCTAACATTTCTATGACAAAAGACCCTGCAAGTTCTTAACTCTTCATTTCCACTGTTGTTGCCGCCGTGTGTTTCGCTGACAGTTTTTGCTGCTCTCTTCTCTTTAATATTTGTGTTCTGTATGTCAAATATTATGCCCCATTTTCCGGCGTGGTATAAACTAGTTTCATAGTTTCATAGTTTCAGTACATACATTTTCTAAGGAGCTTATTCCTTTCTGGCTTTCTGTCCAAAATTTTGTAGGAACTTCTAATTTCACACACGTATCTCTGTCATCGCCTTGTCCCGCTTCACACTACTTCTCATTTAAGGAGCTCTTTACCATTATCGCACATCCGGACAGTCCATTTTCCAGCATTCCCCATGTCGACGGTTATATCACTGTTTATCTGGTGTTAGCAGTGACACCCCTCTTTTCCTATATGACACTCAATATAAAAGGATTCGAAATTATGTTCCCCTCTATTCCTGTTGCCGGAAAGTTATTACTTTTTTCGGAATGCTACTAGGCGCGATTTATGTACGACGCCCTTCATTACATGAGTTTCACAACGTCCCTGTTACGGCCTTTGTGTAAGGTCCAATCCTGTGATTCATTCAATTTCATGTTCTGTTTTCCCCAAATTTGAGGAGCCAAGTTTGAAACCCATACGGAACAAAAGGTATATTTTTTATCGCATTTATATCTGTAGATTCCTAGAAATCAGACGTGACCACATAACGTTCTTACTGCTACGAATATTAAACTGTGAATCTGTGTAGTCTGGTACATATATATGTGCCGACGATTGGGAGAAACGCGCTGCCTGCATCAAATAATTCATAGCATAACAATCAAATATCTTCTACCACGTTCTTCCGAAGCGATATTAACCACAACCAGACTTAAACGAGTCCCATTTCAGAATATCATAACCTTGTTCTTGGGCTCAAACACACATTTGAAAATTTTCCTTGGTTTTTTCATTTCGTGTGGACCCTGGAATGCCTGATACACAATTCGGTAAAAGATTTTGTTCCCCCCTTTTGGGTATCCAAATTTATAATACTTAAATCTACAGAACCCTTGTGTTACAGTGGGGTGAAACTGGGCTGCTCACATTTGAGGGAATGACATAGAAGGAGGAACGTGTGGTGACGGAAGGATACTTGGGGAAGAAACTGGAGAAAAGTGCATAAAAGAGAGATTCATTATAAATGTGTTAGATAAAACAGGGTGTTTCGGTACAGCGGCTACCGTCTGTGGCATCGCGTGACATTTTGATTGGTGAAGGTAAATGTGAAGTTCACCATAGAACAGGCCACGAAGGCCCAGAGGGGGAGGAGAGGTGTAGCTCTACTCTTTCTTTGACTTCGGCGCTAGATGGGGTGGGTGGTCAGCGCCACGCCTCGGCAGCTTTACCCCAGGGAAAGACCCGGTACCCTCTGCAGAGGAAGCTGGGTGGACCCCAGGGCCCATCTGGGCGGGTGCGGAAAATGTCGCCACCACCGGGATTCGATCTCCGGACCGTCCAGCCCGTAACGAGTCGCTGTAGCGACTGGACATGCTGAGTGCGTGAAATTTAATGGATTGGTTTATGGTTAGCGTCTAGAGATTGGTGATCCAATTATACGTGAGGAAGAGTGCGTGTGACTTTTGTTGACCGGATGTCAAAAAATTACTGCTTTCAAATTTCATGTTGTGGATGATCAAGTATGTACTCTACTTGGCGCAAACAAAGTAACTAAAACTGTTTTAATTTCGTTGTTTCATATACCCTGTCTTATCTAACCTATAATAACACGTGGTCTTGTTGAACTGTTCAAATTAAATTGTGTGATAGCACCAGCACACCCTGTAGATGGGGACGGAGTTAGTGCCCGAAACGTCGGCAAACCTTCATTTTCTGGCGCGGCTGTCTGCCCGAGAAAATTTCAATGAAAAATAAGTTTATCTTTCAATATTGTTCGGGTTATGAAAATATTACCAACAGGCACTCCGTTTACCCAACTCACCCCAACTCTTATCGAATTTTTTTCCAGCTATCAGAAGGAGGGGAGTGAGATGATGGGGACAGGTAACATGCGTGAAGAGAAGAAATGCATACTTTTTTGGGGGAATACTGAAGGAAATAGACCACTTGGAAGACCTAGACGTAAATGGGAGTGTAATAATAAAATGGATCTTAAAGAAAAGTGACGTAATAAGGGCTGACATTAATCTTCTTCAGGATAAGCACATGTGACAATCTGTTATGAATACAGGTAATGAAACCTCGTTAATTTCTTGACCGGCTAAATAAGAAGTGACCTGTCAAGTACAACTCTGCTCTATCAGTCGGTTGTGTAAACAAGATCCGCTACAGTAACCTGCTAGAACCAATAATACTGCCTTTCGTTGCATGTAAACAGGAAGGCGGAAATACTGGGTTTTGTTACAGATGATCGTGACACGTCCGTCCGCTTATAAACCGGACAGTCTTGGCTGTGGAGTCTCGCTCCGCCCAACGAAGTACAAATCTATCCGTACTTCTATTAAGTCTTAATTTATGTGTACAAGAGTATTGCATTTTGTAGCGAGAATAGTATTTTTACGTCTTTACCCACGACCTATATAAAACGCTCGTAATAATTCTGTATACACCCTTTAAGCCTACATTGGCACATGTATAAATATTGCAGATTATGATGATAATGGTATTTTATTTGACATGTAGCTTCTGTGGTCGCCTTGACCTTGCTAGTAATATTTCATGTTAACACGATATATGCTGAACGTACTGCAATTTATGGCTGCGGACTTGTGGGATGCAAAGCCGTGTGTATTGGTAGGTACATGGATATCAGCCTTTCGGGGGAAAATTCAGCCTACTTCTTCAGGGTGGATTAAGTCGATTTCCTGAAGATGGGGCAGCATGACCCTCGAAAACCTGACACTTACACGCAGCACATGGCTCAAAGCTGCAAACCTGAAATTCGCCGTCCTGTTCACTTCAACCCCCACGCAGTTCTCACGTTCAACAGCCAGGGCTGCTACAACCTCTGCCTGCAAAGAGAGGACTTCTGAAATCACACAAAGAATGTGATTTCATTTCAACCTAGTGACAGTCACAAGACTGTTCAAGTGAATAAGCTACCGTTAGATCTGGTAGTCAAAATCTTCTCTACGAACCTGGACTGACAATGAGAGTGTGTTTCAATTTTTAAAATTCATATAGACAGTAGAGTGTCGGTGTTCTTTGTGAAATGGCGACGAGAAAACTATGATAAATACCGGAAAATATTGTTAATGTAAAAAACCAATTTGTTGCAGAGAACTAAAAAATACCAGTAATAAAAATATCAAATAAACTCGAGATAAAGGATATATAAAGTTTAATCTAATAATATAAAACTTCTTAAAATTAAATACAATAAATATGCGAAGAAGAGTGCAATGCCACAAACAGAGGTCAGTATAAAATGGCACTATACCAGAGTAAGAAGTTAGTATAAAATAGAACTATATTACAATGAGTGGTTAGTGTAAATTAGAACTACAACACAGTGAGAATTTAGTTTAAAAGAGATCTATACCACCGTGAGAAGTTAGTATAAAATAGAACTATACCACAGTCAGTGTTTAGTAAAAACAAGTTGACAGAGTACAGAAAGTAACTGATTGTACTAATGTGACAGAAGTGACAAATCTAGACTTTATTTTATAAGATGAATGTAATTGGGAAAATCAAAAGAGAATAAGATCACAAAAATTTTGAGAGTGAAAGAGAAGAAACAGAAATATTAAGTATCACGTCGTCATGTTATTTTCACGTTTGATTTGCGAAACGTTGTGTTTAGTTATATCGATATTTTTCCATACTGGCCATCTCTCACCGTAGGTCATGAAGGTAAGAATAACGTATTTGGTTTTCAAGCTACGAGGTTTATAGTTTTCTTTTTATTTCGGCTGCAACTCCCCACTCCCAGATTTGTCACTCAACCTTGCCTCATATTAGATCTAGAATTGTACAGATTTCGACACCCCTGTGAGCAGATCCGTGATACCGCATGTTACCTGCAAGGGCTAAGAAAGACAATTCTAATTAAAGCGGTCTCCCAGGTATGTGCAGACGGACACAAGATCGTAAATTCAGTCGAGACGTAACGGTGACCACCCAGCCGCTAGATTGATTCGTCCTCACTGTGCAGAGAACCGGCACAGCTGGGTTTCGCTACCGGCCCTACCCTTCGCTCTGCACCTTCCTTGAAACTGTCCCGAGACGCGTGTTAGTGATCGGCCTTGTAAGTTGCCACGGCTCGAGTCGCTCCCTCGATGTCCAGACTAGCCTAGGGCTGAACAAACATAGAATTTGAGTACAATGATAAAATAAAATTATATATGTACTCAGTCTAACACAACAATATATTTATTATATTAATGGCTACTAGTTTTGGCCATTATTGTATATATAATATACATTAATAATATATTAATATAAATGTAAATGGGATCCCATACAAATTGACGAATTTGCACTCTATGTACCAGCTTTTCTAAGTTTTTCAGAAATGGCCTCATGATGGCCGTTGTGGTCGAAACTAGTAGCCATTCACATAATAAATATATTTTTGTGTTAGACTGAGTATATATGTAATATTATATTATCATTGTACTTCAAACACAATGGGACGTCCTTTACCAACATTAGAATTGGAGTCCGATTCTCGGTGCACCGGTAATTTTCTTCGCCAGCGTGTCCACAGAACTGTTTTATTCTGTTTCCACGCTGACCGGCTGTTACGACAAGTTAATAAAAAAAAAACCGCAAATTGAACCCCGTAACGAAATCCTAGGCTATCCGGGTCGTCAAAGTATTTGATTTCATTGGGCTGGGTTATGACGTCATTTCCTCGGATATGTTTTTTTTTCGGTGGACCAGGATAGCGCAGTCCGTATAGCGACTCACTACGGGCTGGATGGTCCGGGGATCGAATCAGGGTTGGGGCGAGATTTTCCGCACTCGTCCAGCCCATCCCTGGAGACCACCCAGCCTCCTATAGAATGGGTACCGGGTCTTTAACGGGGTTAAAGCGGCCGCGATATGGCGTTGACCACCCACCCCACCTAGCGCCGAGGTTAAAGAAAGAGTAGAGCTATAACTTTATTCCCCACCTGGGCCTTTGTGGCCTGTTCTAAGGTGAGTTATGTACTTTTACCTTTACCTGTTTCAGCGTCTCTGAGGAACGTACTGCTTCCATCCTAAGGGCAAATTGACTGCTGTGAACACGTTGGTAGTTGGATTCTTCGAAACGTCTGGATTAGGTGGTATCATAGCCCACAGTACTACTGCTCAGATTAGGACCTTAACTACTCCACAAATGGTCTGGCGAAGAAACTGTGCATTTAAAATATTCCTGTTTCCTTGGTTATGGCACTGTGTAATGTTGTAGAAACATGGGAAGCCACATTTACCAGAATGCATGGTGTCATATTTCAGAAGACAGACTTCTTCACAGTTAATGCCATGAGAATGTCGAAGTTCAAAAAATCGTGTTTTTAATTAATGTAAAAACTTACGCAATATTTTTGGGTTGCAAGACCTGAGTTCCGTATCAGATAGGGATCCTTCTCTGCAACGGACAGGAGACGGGTGAGCAGAGGCAGTAGATGTTTAGAAGACACGAGTGGGAGGAATGTCGATTGTTGCAAAAATATGAAAGGACCATTACTGTGTTCTGGAACGGTCCCGCCCATCGAGGAAAAAGTTAAGACTTTGAAGAGCAGGTAAATTTTTTAGAAACCCAAAAGGAAAAGAATAATGTCTTTTTTTTTCAAAGCTTTGCTGTATCTACGTTATGAATGTCTGTAGATTTGTGCCCCAACCACGCCCATGAACTCAAGTCATAGATGGCCATGCTCATAAAACATATCATCTGTGGTGTAACGACTATTGCCTCTGACAGCGCGTAGAGTCCGCCTCCGGGGCTCTTCTACTGTCATTAAGGGGCTCTCACATAGCGGCGATGTGACCCGAGTGAGAGACGTGAAAGTTCTTCTTTTTTCTTCCGTTTTGCGTGTTCCATGTACGATTTTGAAGATAGCTGGGCGCGTGTTCTGACGTTTTTCTTGCATTGCTTCTGATTAGAATCGACGATATTTTAAATTAATTTCAAGCAAAAAAAAAAAAAACTGTTGGGAAAGGGCCGGGGTTGCAGGTTGGCTGTGGAACAAGTGAATATTATTTTTCGCGAGAAACATGTGGGCTGAGGGCACAGCGTGCATCCTAGCGTCGTCGTGGTGAATAAACCAGCGGTATTCAGTTTCCATTTCCACTCATTTCTTTAGTTCTGCTTCTCGTACATGCTGTAAAATAGTCGGGTTCAATTGTTGATTCAATGCTTCCCGCTAATGTCATTTTAAAAATCTCCGATGCAAATTTTAAACAATGTAAATTAGTACAGCCACAGGATCCAGCCTAATAGACTCCTCTCACTGGTCATGCGGTCGTCACGTGATTTCAAATGAGGTTGCGCGCGCAGGACATTTTCAACTGGTGTCATATTCTGGATGAGCGACTCTGTCCTTATCAGAGCGCGTACCTCACAGGGAACTAGGGTGCGGCTAACTAACTCGTTCACTCACTCACTCACCCACTCACTCCCACCAAGGGTATTAAAGTACTATACAAGAAGATGTACATGGATTGGTAATTTCTTTTCGAATCTGAATACAAAGTGCGTGGTTTTTTAACACCGATATTTTCAGCATAAATTGCCAGTTTCATTGTCGACAAAGACCCGTGATATTTACAACTTGAAAGCTTGATTTATCTTTTTGGTTTATCGCCACATCACGAAGGCTTATTGAAGAAAAGCTAGTTCCAGGAAATCTTCACTCCTACAATGGATGCAGGAAAACACATCGGCCGCTATGGCTTTATGATTGCTTTCTACAGGGCGTGTAGCCAATTGCGGTGTACAGCCGCGTCATTAGTAGGTATAGAGTGTTTTATGTAGGCCTATCCATTATAATGCCTACGCTGTCTTTCATTACATTTAACCAACATTTTTACGCCGCACCCCGCGCCGCTGGTTTGCTGTGAAGTCGCCCTCGGTGGGTAACTTGGCCATTAACGGACATCTACAGTTCTAACGGCTTTCATTTTCTCATTAACTTACAGGCAGAAGAACACCCAGACATTAATACTTGGTTCGCCAGAAATGACTTCCTTTTGTCCTTTCTGACACAAAGAAAGAGAGGCGCCAGTAATTCTGTCCCGCAGGCTAACAGAAATTAGGATTTCCGTGGAGTATGAACGGAAATGCAAACTTGCCTCTTTGGAGGCAAAGATTTGTTGACAGGGCTTACAAATTGAGTACGTGTTTCAACTGTCCAAAGGTAAAGGCAGTGCTGTTCCTGTTGTTAATTAAGTGCCGTGCCGTAAAGTTGTGCGATGGAGTGAAAATATAGACCCACGATTTATTCAGTTTTGCACTAGATGGAGGTAAGTGGTTCGCCCCACGTCTCGGCATACCTCGACGAAAACACCCCGTTACCAGTTTAATAGGAGACTGAGTGAGATCTTCAATTTCTCAGGTAGTCTTAGAACGATGAACAAACTGTAGCTTTTGACAGAAATCAATCCCGTCTGCACGGTGGTTTAGCCCGTACCCTGGTCCCTATACTAACTGAGCTATTCCTGCTTCCGGTGTAGAAGGTAGACGACAGAAACAAGAATTAACCAAGTCCACGGGGCTTAACAAACTCCTACTTTTCCTTGTGCCTTATTATTATTTTTTTTTTACTTATTTACTTACTGCAAGTGACATTTTATCCGGTAGCAGTAGTCCTTACACTAGCAGAGACTATACAAATAAGAATAAAATACACATATACGAAACAATACAATAACACGGTACAAAAAATACAAAACACAGTAAATCATACTACCAAAACACTCACTGCCTTATGCAGTTAGGTTGTTCAGTAAATCAAAACCACCACTTAACACATCAATAACTGTACGTACAGTTCGGCCCCTTGCAACTCAATCCTCAGTGCCCGTCTGTCAAATTCGCCATAAACTTTTCGGAGTCCGTTCCTAGTAAACCCATATTTATGAAGGTCTTTGTCCAAAGCTGGTTTCTATTTACCAGCTAATTAGCAAACACATCCCAGTCTCCACTGTAATGCTGTTAATGAAAACTCTTCGCTACTTCACACCGAAAATCATTCTCATAATTCGCTCTGCTAATTAGTGTTGTCTATGGGTTATACTAAATATAGAAAAGTAAGGACACATTTGCCATTCCCGGTGGCCGTGCGGTCTGCGACCGCTCGCTTGATGGGATTGCGGGTTCGAATCCCACCAGGGGCTTGGATTTGTGCCTGTTGTGAGTGTTATGTGTTGTCAGGTAAAGATCTCCGCGTCGGACTGATTACTCCTCCGGAGGAGTCCTACCGAGTGTGCGTGTGTCTGAGTGTGTTCATAAATCCTCGATAATGAAAAGGCCTTGGCCTACTGGGGGCTGTCGCACCACGGTAATAAAGGACACATTTAACTGAACATGTGATTAGGCTGAAGAGGAAAAGGCTGCATGTTTGTAATTGTGCGTTGCGGTGTGGACCCGATTTCGAAATCTGAACATTTTTCATGAAATTATTCTTCGCAGATACTGAAAGTACGAGGGCGGGCTGATACGTTTTGTCTCCACTTAAATAGCAAATGAATGGGAAAAGATATTTTATTGAAATAAAAAAAGAAATATGTCTACATCAATTATTTTCAAAGCTGCGTAATTGTTTTTTCTACAAAATCACCAACCAATTCAATACACTTCCGCCAACGCTGCACTAGTTTTTTTTTTTTAAATCCGTCCTTATAAAAATTTGTGTTTTGTTTTTGAAACCATTTCCTCACTGCAGACTTCACCTCTTCATCACAGCTGAAGCGCTGGCCCTTCAAGTGTTCCTTTAGTTTTGGAAACAGGTGGAAATCACTTGGAGCCAGTTCTGGGCTATACGGTGGATGCGGCAGCACTGAAAAGTCCAGGCGTTAAATTGCATCTCTTGTTGCTGCACTTGTGTGAGGCATGGCGTTGTCTTGTTGAAGAAGTGTTTCATTTCTTATTCCAAACCGTTCGATTCTTCTTTTTAATGCAGTAAGAGTTGCAATGTAACATTGAGACTTTATTATTGTTTCTTTTTCAAGAAAGTATGCAAGAACAACAATTTCCTAATTCCAAAAACAGTCAACATGACCTTTCCAGCCGAGGAGTGTGTTTTGAATTTTTTTGGCTGAGGTGATAACTTATGGCGGTGTTCTATGGATTACCTTTTTTTTTTCTCCGGGTCATAATGATGGACCCAAGTTTCATCACCTGTAATGATCTTTAAGAAGTCCTCACCTTCTATTTCAAAACGTTTCAGGAGTTCCCGAGAAATGCGAACTCTTTCAGCTTTCATTTCATCAGACAGCATGCGCGGTACCATCTGGCACAAAATTTTCAGAATCCAAAAACACCAATAATGTGTCCCACTCTCTCTTTAGAAATTCCTAATGCAACGGCAATTCTTTTGGTTTGATGCGACGATTTCCGCGGATCATTTCTTCAAAGCGAACTTGATGAAGCTGATCACTTGCAGTCACAGGCCTTCTATTTCTTGTTTCGTCACTCAAATCTCCTTGCCCCACTTCTCCATCTTTGAACCGCCTTACCCAGCGTCTTACTATACTCACATCAACACAATGATCACCATAAACGGCTTGCATTCTTCTGTAAATTTTAGTTGGAGGAACTTTTTCCGCAGTTAAGAATTCAATAACAGCACGCAGTTTGAACCGAAATTCTGAAAACTCATCCATTTCGATGTGCACTGTGTGAGGACTGTAAGCATCTTTGTGTTCAAGGTGAAGTATGATGGAAGAGAGATACCATGCGACTACACAGAACCGGTTTTATCCAGATATGTCTAATGTAAATAAAAATATCACAGTGGAGGCAAAACTTATCAGCCCACCTACGTACTAAGGAATGTGAAGTTAGTTGGGTACAAACAATTATACAGCACTGATCGCTCTGTGCTGCTCGCCGTTAGACGAGAAAACGTCTTGGGCTTTTTTTTTGTGTGTGTGGAGCAACGTCCGTTTTCGGGCCTAGCCCGCCTTGTTGTTCAGGTTTCGAATTACACTCAGATACAACTCGGTAGGACTTCTCTGGACGAGTGATCAGCCCGTTGCAGAGTTCTCTAACTGACAACAAACAACGCTCACAACAGACAAACATACATGTCCACGGCGGGATTCGAACCCCTCAATCCCAGCAAGTGAGCGGCAGCAGACACACACCTCAAACCGTGCGGCCACCGGAATCGACCGTATTAATAATCCATGACACCGTCTAAGAGAGAAAACAACAGATTTGTTTTCAGTCATCCCAGTGAAGTAAAGAGCGTAAGATGTATGGAATATCGGTATTGATTTGAATAAAAATGATGTATCGAAGTACGAACACAGAGCCGTGTTTTTTAGACAGTGAGGCTACTCTGTTGCAGGCTTGTTTCTCCCGTGCCATCGCCCGTGTTATGACTCCCTCCTCAACCAATTTTGTCGTAGAGCACGTTTGAAACGTGATGGCACACGCGCAGAAACCATATTTGCTCTTTCAGCGAAATGGACCAGTACGTCTAAACTGGCGGGGGAGTCAGTTCGGTCGATAACTGGCAGCCGAGGTGTGCGCATCAGCGGTAGTAATGGTAGATGCTGGATACACCATGTTCTGAGGTAGAGTGCAAGACTACTGGCTAACCACTCCACTCGCATGTTCCCCCTTCACTCCCCCAACCGTGCGTCGCCGTGTGCCATCAGGTTTCAACTGAGCTCTACTCCAGTCTGTCAGCAAGCTGCTCGCTCACACAGTTGCCATGAGATTGCGATCGGACTCTCCCAGACAACGCAAATACGGTACGCCTAACAAAGAGATGGTGCTCTGTGCGAACATACACATCTCCAGAGAAATGAAACCGAACCACAAACTGGCGAGTTGCGTGTGACCTCGCAAATTTTCTTAGATAAGAAAGAACAGTTTTCTCTTTAATATAGGATTTATACAGTAGCTTGTTGGAGGATGATAAAAAAGACTTTGAAATCCATCGGGACCGCCAGCACTGGCTTGTATTAGGAGCAGGTTCTCAGACAGCCCGTGGTGAATGTTTAATGGTTAGTTTATGTACCACCAGGCTTAAAATTCAAAAATGATACCTTCTGCCCACACAGCTTATTCATGTATCTTGCGTGGTTCTGAGAACGAACAGCAATAACCGAGACTGAATTTGTTTATTGCGCGGTATGAGCTGAATCCTTAACTATGATCCAGGTTAATCGCAACCTTCCAAAAATAAATAGTCTTTCGGAAATAGATGAAAACTGGATAGAAAACTACTGTGGGTTTGTAGCCGACTTCTCAAAGTGGAGGCCCGGGTTCGACCCCGAGAACCTTCCTGTAGGTTTTGTGGTGAAAAATGTGGTACTGAGACATGTGGTACTGAGACATGTGGTACTGAGACATGTGGTACTGAGACATGTGGTACTGAGACATGTGGTACTGAGACATGTTTTTAACAAAGTATTTCGGTTTTCCCCTGTCGGTATCATTCCCCCAACGCTCAGAACTCGTCTTCATTTACCCGTTGCTCTTATCAGAAAGACAAACAGGCAAAGCCTGGGAACATTCAGAGAAAGCAATACTACCTTAGAAATCGGGTTGCAACAGAAAGAAAAATATTTTCACTTAGTCTTATACGGTTAATTTAAAAGAAACGGATCTTTGTATAAATTAGTGACTGAATATCTGGTTTCATTATTTGATAAATGGCCGATTTGATATATGAGGTTAAAGTACGAGTGAATTACTGACTGGCTAATTCGTTTACACGCTGTATGAACTAAATAATACCATAATGATGGAGAATAAGACTGCCTCGATTAAATACTGGCTAAATAAGTCACTGACTGTTCTGGTAAGTGACAGACCGAGCAGTTGACAGCCATGCAGTAACAGCGACGTCACAATGACGTCACAGTGTCCCGCCGTGCGAATCCAGTAAATCCAGCAGTTAAGACTCTAAGGGAAGTGTGACGTCATAGAGCAATAACAGCTTATGTTTGTATAACGAGGTGTTTTGCAAACACTCCCCCATGACGTCGTCGCCTTCCAATGAGTGAACGCGTTCTCTGTGCTGATTGGTTGATGGTGACATTTGGCAGTGTAGGGCGAGGTCTGGAGGGAAATATCATGTTCATGGTATAGTAACTGTACCCCAGCAGTTCTTGTGCAGAGATAAAGGGATTGGGGACCGTGTAGATACAGAGCAAGGTACTGCCTTCATCTTCAGTGTAGAAAAGAGAATACTGAAGAACATGTCGTCCCTCAAGACAGCGATATTCCTTATCAGCGTTTAGAATTACAGATCTGACAACACTGTAGTGCAACACTGTTTCATGCATAAAGAGATTGCACGTTCGAAACTCAAGTTCAGATGTTAACATTACCTGGCGTTAAATTATGTGCTATTGAGCGAATTTTTAAGTGGCAAACATCAGCAATGAAGAGGCAGTCGCTCTGCGTGGTGTAGACGTGCCTGGAGAAAACTTAACTGTCGAAAAGGAAAGCCGATTTACGGGCCGACGTTCTACATAGCAAGGGTTGGTAAAGGTAAAGGTAAAGTTCACCCAATAGCCTAACAGTTTACGAAGGCCCAAAAGTGGGGTAGAAATATAGCTCTACTATTTCTTTAACCCGTGCGCTATATGGGGTGTGTGGTCAATGCCGCGCCCCGGACGCTTTACTCACGGGAAAGACCCAGTACCCATTGTATAGGAGGCTGGGTGGACACCAAGACCGGTTCGGACGTGTGCGAGAAGCCTAGCCCTCACCGGTATTCTATCCCCGGACCGTTCAGCCAGTAGTGAGTCGCTATACCGACTGCGCTATCCCGACCCACATGGCAAGGAGTTGGAGATAAACGAATGAAAGGGATCGCTTGGAATACAAAGACATGGATGGGAGGACTTTGTTAATGTGCAAATGTATGTCACAGTACGGGGGGAAGAGCGCGGCGTATTCTGCAGGCCTTCGGCAGAAAACAAAGTTGAAATCTTTCTGACGTCTCATATCGAAAGATGGATGAAGTATTCACCGTGAAATATGTACACTTTGGATGGAATGGTCAGTCTTGGAAAGGCGTCAGCACAAGTGTTTACAACCACCAACCTATACCTCAGTGCTGATAGAAGAATATATAAAACTATACAAATTGCAGAAAAAATTGTACTGTCATTCGAGTTAGTTCTGTTTTTTTTACTCGTCTTCCTTAAGTTCTCGAGATCAAACACTCTCTTTTACAGCGCCAATAGATTGCAAGGTACATGATGGTCTGTCGGTGACAATTAGACCTAATTAATGCATAGTGACGGTACTAGTGCTGTTAATTCTTTGATGTCTGAAGGGAAACACATCCATTAGTGCCGACATTAAGAATGCGTGGAGTATAACTCCAGTCTCTTATATGCCCTGATGTCATGGTGCTTAATTAAATAGGAGATTTTAATTGTTCATTACCTCACAGAAAACACTCTAATGCTGAGTTTTTTATGTTAACGTATTTGATATATATATATATATATACATACATAATTACCATTTTGCCTTATTCCGCATAATTTCGCCGCTTCATGAAGAATGTCGTCACAGCCAACCAAAGACACATGTGTGTGAATGCAGACGGCAGGCAGCTTCTGAAAGCATTTCTTCGGCACAATTTGCTAGTGCCTTTTACGTCATCAGATGGTCGAGGCCACTTCTCCATTAAAGGAGTCAGTCTTCTACTGTATAAGCTGTCCTCAGAATTTTGTTCCTGCTGTGGACCTCTGAATTTGGATCCTGTGTTTTTGAAATGCCTTCCTAACATGACTGCTATTTTTGTGATTCTTCTCAGTCCCTCCAGGCAACTACGGAAATAGTTCCTCTATGACGTCACGACAGCCTCCTTCCACTTCACTAGCCCTCCTCTCTTTCGACGCTGTATATTTTGGAAAAATGACAAACCTGTAAATAAAGCAGTAAACTAACTGACAGTTGCAGAAGGTCTCTTTTATTATGTTTCGGAAACCTGCAGGTTTAACGCGTACAAAACCTGCCTCCAGAGCGGTATCTTTTGATACCCGCCATTCTCTGGAACTGATAAAAGGAACACGTCGAACTGCCGGAAAAAATTATAACACAAGTCTGTCAAAGAAAGCTAAATCCACAGAGTAGAGTACTTCTAGTTTCCAGGTTTTCTAGTAGGCAACAAAATCCTTACGTTTTTATGGAAACAAAAGTTTATAACTTGTGTACAAAAGGTAGACACTTGTCCTTCTGGTAAGCCAGACGAATTCAGTTCACAGCCTTCCATCCTGTTTAGATTATAATATTATCCTACCATGTGAACCTAGTTATGCAAAGGGATTCCTTTCATGCAGGGTTTCCAACCGAAACCCGGCAGGTTTTTCTCTTTATCCTCACGTGTACGGCATGTCTCAGCCATATAATATTTGGTTTTATCATCCTAGTTTTAACAGGAGAGAAACACTTGTCAGGTGAACCGAACGGGTAAAGTAGGTTCACACAATGTGTCATTGCGTGCAGGGCAGTTCACAGTTTTATGACAAATTTGAACAGATTAAACTGAAAGGTCTTTTTCAATTTCAAAATAAAATATCTGCAGCTGTAAGGCAATGGAACAACAAAATATAGGCTGGCCAATCAAAATGTGTGCCCAGGTGTTCAGTCAGAAATATCTGGCACCTAAAAATTGACGTAAAATTGAATAAGTATTTTGCTTCGTTTTTCTTTACGTGCGATTCTCATAATTCTTTATTGTTCCTTCTTCTTTTATCTTCCTTGTCCCTTCTTGCATCCTCTGTTCTTTCCCCTTTCTTTAAAGTCTTTCTCCTCCTATAATTCCCTTTTCTTATTTTTTCTTATTCTATTCTTTTATATCCTCTTACTTCTTTTACTTCTATGACTTTCCTTTACCCTTTTTGTTAAATTTATTATTTTATACTCTATTCTATATTTCCTTGTCTCTTCTTTTTTCTTTGCCTTTTCTTATCTTTCTTGTTTAATTCTGCCTCTGTTGGTTACACCCACAATTCCTCTTGTTTCCCTTGCGATCTTCAATTATTTTCTCACTATTTATCTCATGTCCTTGCTTCTGAATTTGTTTCCTTAGAATAAATTACTTTGTCGTAACACAGTAGCAGCTGAGAAAGACCGCGGGTTTGACTTCGTGTAAAACGTGATACAGGTGTCACACTGTGTGATGTTGGCAGGCCTGCATCTGTTCGCCACGGCCTCGTTCCATCTGATTTATTTATTCATTACAGCGCAATAAATCAGAGAGTTAAACTGACCCACCTCTGTACGTAAGGTACGTAGCTGTGACGTGAATTCTAAAGAAGGTACTTTATAGCCGGTGGACACTAAACATGAGGGCGTGTGAGAGACGTTCGAAGAACACTCCACACAGTCTAGAACTGGGCTTGAAGTGGAAATAACCGGTAATTCGCAAGCTAATGCCAATTTAACTTAGGACAGGGTTTCCAAAAACTTTGGTCACAGAACAATTTCTAACTTAGTAAATACTAGTGTTGTGGACCCCCATTTAGCAAATGGAAGTCAGCGCAGCTCTTAGTAACCAAATGAAAGGTTCTTATAAAACAAATTGTCATATGAACAGTCTCTTAAACTATTCTCAAATTCAAATATAATAAAAATCCAAGATTTTTTTTTTTTGTTTATCCATCTGTTCACGGGCTACTTATTTACATCTCGCGGAACACGGTTTGATAAACTCTGTCTTTGTACATAGCCCCTTCAGTTTTCGTTTGATTGGAGCAAGTGTGCACACTGTGGTTGGCGAAGGCACATGTCACTCTTTGACAAAGACAGAACTTCCTTTACTTACACTGTACCCAGGGGTTTACTGATTGAGATATCCTGGATGTACTAATGATAGGTCTGTACAAAAACTATGAAAGAGACTGTGTGTGTGTGTGTTTGTGTACATGTGTGTGTGTGTGTGTGTGTGCGCGCGCGCTTGTGTGTGACGCATGAATTCGGATCACTGATAGTAGTTTAGAACATGACTAGAAGATTGCAGTACTAAATAACAGGGAGAGGCATCAATGAGCGAAGCAACTGCTGAGAGTTATGGTCTATCATATTTCTCGGGCTCTCTAATTCGGAGCATTTAGGATGTCCTGTGGGCAGGTGACTGCAGCTGACTGTCTGTTTTGTTTCTGTGGACACGGCAATATCTGCCAGTTGAGAGCGCTTAATGGCCTATGCGGATTGGAGTCTTCGATTGGAAGATCTGAAATTCGAAAGAGGAAAGTTTCTAAAATAATGTGACATGTACGCACACTGAGGAAACAGCTTCAAATTTGCGTCCATGTTATCCTATAGAAAAGGATGGATACACAGGTATTTATGTCACACATAAATACGTTCATTACCAATAAATTGCCTTGTCCGAACATAGATGACCAATCTTACGTGTTTCAGTTGTCATTTATAGCTACCTTCAGGTTACGCCAATATATACTACAAGATATACAGAGTGTTAAGCACGTAACTTTCTGAATTGTAAATGGTAAAGTTAAAGGTAAAAGTAAAGTGAAGTAATCCCTCTACAGACCTCGACATCCCGCCTTTACCCCACAGGAAATATTCTTCTTACTCATATCTGTTAGAGGCTGAGTCGGCCGCAAGGCCATAGTGCGTTTGGAAGGATTACGTCATTGAAAAATTCCAATGACACCTTCGGGAATCGAACCCGCGACCTTCCGGCTTGTAGCGAGGTGCCTCAACCAACTGGTGTGTGTTATTACCGTTATATTTATTCCGCTATGGGTTGGCGATGTTGCTCTAAGGACCTATGGTCTCTAATTTTCCTATTTGCTGCTTGATTGATGAATCTGGAGGTCTGGTGGAACAATAACTGACAGGGAAAGCTGAAGCACTAGAGGGAAATCCTGTACCACAGCCGCTTTGTCCACCATAAATCCAATATGTTTTACATTTGGAACGAACTTGGGTTCTCAAGCTAAGAGGGCGAGACTTAGCATTCTGTTAATGGCGGTTGTTGCTGTTGAAGACTGAACAGGTTAGTAAAGTGTGTGTCTCCACTGTGTTCGGGCAGGCAGTCGGGAGGCAGCCTTCACATACGCCATCTCCAGCGCCGGCGTCGCTTACGCCGTGACGGCGGCCTGCAGCCGAGGGAACATCTCTGACTGCGGTTGCGATCCTAGCCATAAGGCCCGCAAGGAACTGGCGCCTTCCGGTTGGAAGTGGGGAGGCTGCAGCGCCGATGTCGGCTATGGCATGAAGTTCGCCCGGCGCTTCCTGGACGCGCGAGAGATTGAGGGCGACGCCCGCAGCCTCATGAACTTACATAACAACAAGGCGGGACGCAAGGTACGAAATAAAACCTCCTTATTTGTTGTATATGGGTTTGAAACTTGGTCTCTTATTTAGTAGTAGAACATAAACTGAGTGTTTCCGAGTATATGATCCCGAGGAAGATGTTTGGGGTTGAGAAGGACGGGACAACACGCATGATGAGGACCTTTATTTGTTTTGTTCCTTACCGTATATTGTGTGAGTGATCTCGTGAAGGAGGATCAGATTGGCGGGACATGTGGCAGGTGTAGGTGCATGCAGGGTTCTGATGGGGAAAACTGAAACAAAGAGATCAATTGGAAAACCTAGTCGTAGGTGGGAGAATAATATAAGGTTGGATTTGATGAATTTGGAAAAAAAAAAGTGTGGATTTGATTGAGAAATGACAGGCTTTTGTAAAACCTAAAAATCTTTCTTTGCTAAATCAGAAGCCATGAATTTTTCAAGGACTCTCCTCCATGGAGCTGGATTTCATTTTTCTGCTCAGGACACGCAGAAATGAGGGACTTTTGTGAAAACGACAAAATTTTCTGGTTCCACAAAATGCAGGAAATTTCTTTTTTAAGAGAGGAATCGCCAGCTTTTCAAGGACTCTCCTACATACACTTGGTTATAATACAAGCCTTTTGAGACATTAACATGGTTTCCAACAAACTTAATGTTTTGTTGACTGTGGATCGTAATATACCCCTACAATAAGAACCAAAAGGATGCATTATATACTTTCAATTTATTTCAATAATTAACTCCTACATGTTTCGAGCAGATTTATTGTTCATCATCAGGAGGTACTACTCTGTATAAACAGCAGTTTTTATATGTCATGCGTTTATGTTGATTGGCTGTTGGCAGGATCGGAACGGAACATATGGACATATACTAATTGCTGTAAATACAGAAAAGTACCTTCTGATGATGAGCAGTAAGCCTGCTCGACGCATATGTAGGTTAATTATTGAAATAAATTGAAAGTAAATAGTGCAACCTGTTGGTTCTTATTGCACGGATGTTCCATCAGGTGGATAAAACAGGCTGTAACTTGAGAATTCCCGTACCAGAATGGTACCTTCCCTGTCTTGGTTTCTAACAGGAATTTTACACCAGTGTTTGACGCTTACAAAAATCAGGAAACTTGTACTGCAAAAAATTGTTTACTTTTGTTCATAATTTCCGTTCGATATATTTTCTTCCAGACAAATGTGTAGAGTGAAAGAAAAATTATTTGTGCTTGGTGTAAATGCATTTCGTACCCTACCAACAGCTGCGCCATACACAAACACCTTGTACAGTATGTACAGTATGTACAGTGTGTACATTTCTCGTAGCATACGTTATGAGAACCACTGCACACAGCATACTTCATCAAATTCATGTCCCTTCTGAGAAATTTCAAGCCATCTAACGAAATAAAAACCTAATTTTAGAGTAATTTATTTAAACGAAGTACATGTTTTGAACATTCAGTTGATGAGCACTCCCTTAAGATGACCCGAAGAGGGTCGAAACGTGTTAAAGTTGTAATATTTTAATTAAGATTTGTGTATAAAAATATTCTGTACTTGTTGTTACGGTATTACACAATTACCAAGTAGCGCACGTACGTGAATAACAAAATCGGCTTTACTTCCTGAGGAACCTCCACACTTCATAGGAATTAACAAAAATATATTCGTAATATTATTTGTAATGTCAGTGTTAAAACCACTTTGTGGTTATTCGTTAAATGATTAAAATCTGAAGGTCCCGCAGTTAAAAGCGATTATGAACTGCTGCAGCATGTGGAATGCGATTAAACTGCCTGCCAGTTTCTGTGGTTACTGGAGTTGACTGGCACTAAATTGGCACTGTGTTGAAAGGAGTCTTTGTGCCAAGCATTAGTAGCAATGAGGAACTTAGCCATGAAAATGCCTGAAAATCGCGGGCCTCTGATATCACGTAAGAAGGATTTGGATCGACACTCGTTTTGTACGGACCGGAATTTCAGTATTTAGGATTTCGTTAGTGCTGTCTTGTAGGAACATTCTTCTCCCAGCACCTCGGCTGTTTTAAGAACTTGGCACTAATGGGCGCCTAGAGACAGACGAGTGCAGAAATTTGTGTGTTTTGTAACTTCACACTTTATTTTATTTTACTTTTTATTATAACCAACAAATGCACAATTGTAACATAAATGTTTTTCTCCCACTCCGCGGCCTGTCTTTAACACTTCCAAGAGCGAACGCTCGTTTCTCCCAATCCAGCAGTGTCGCTCTTCGTGGTGGAGCCTTATTAAACCGTTCCCGGAACGCAGCAAT
>Ga0123355_10002280_pt1 | contig 27111 bp, 18 predicted proteins | sample TergutEmb28metaG_3_FD_89872 | JGI IMG/M metagenome (GOLD analysis project Ga0123355, IMG submission 89872) | Embiratermes neotenicus P1 segment gut microbial communities from Petit-Saut dam, French Guiana - Emb289 P1 | ecosystem: Host-associated > Arthropoda: Insects > Digestive system > Gut ... | reverse complement strand
CAACCAATTAGTCGCAGGCTCCTGAAGATGGTCGTATTAACGGCCGAAATATGTTGAGCATTGAATGAACATTGAATAAAATAATAAAATAAGTGGCATCAAGTTGGTTTTCTCTTTACTCAAGTGTATTACTTAATTTAAACATGTAATATCATGTAGAGTTTTTATTTATCCAGTTGTTAAACTTCTTAAAAAGGTACTGCGTCTATTTGCATTGTATATTTGCTGAGTCCATCTAGTCATAGAATCGTATAAATTGTTGATTAATTGTTGTTTCTACAAGGTTATGTATATCCGGTTGTTAAATTTGTTGAAAATTCACGATGTCTATTTACATTAACTATCTATTATTATAAAAGAAGAATTTGTGCGTCAAGTGATTGTTTTTTCTACAAGGTTATGTGTATCTGGTTGTTAAATTTGTTGAAAATTCATGATGTCTATTTACATTAACTATTATTATAAAAGAAGAATTTGTGCGTCAAGTGATTAATTGTTGTTTCTACAAGGTTATGTATATCCGGTTGTTAAATTTGTTGAAAATTCACGATGTCTATTTACATTAACTATCTATTATTATAAAAGAAGAATTTGTGCGTCAAGTTGTTCAGTTAATAAGATTATACTGCGATGCACGGTTAACAAAACAACAGATTTCAAATGTGGGTTTGACAGTAAAGAAAGAGATTATTATGAGGATTTTAAATAATCTGAAAATCCCTTTATTCCAATGATGGTGGAATGATGTGTTCAGGCGAGACGTCGCGATAGGTACCAGAACTCTGATAACTCTGTAGTGAAATTCCCACTCATAACCTAAACTTGGTAATTCCATCACAGCCGACATGATCTGAGCATCATGATTATGACAGGCAGGTGGAAGGGAGGCAGTGTCAAAGTTAAACTCTCGTCAACCACTGTACAACCTAGTGTTAGCTGGCTTTGTCAGCCCGTGTTTTGCGCCCCCTAAAACCACCACCAGGTTCTACCCCGCAACAAAACCTCGTGGTTTTGTTTCACACTAGGCAGATTGATTTTACTGTAACAGATAAGAGTTTAGTACCTGTCAATATGACTATAAATATAGATAAACGTTTCGGAATGTATTTCTGTTGAAGAAACACACTGTGGAGAAACTGCGGGGAATAGGAAAATTTGAAAAATCATAAAATGAATCAAGTGCAGAGAATTGCGCTCTTCTGTGTTATTACGCAGGTAGCAGTGGTAATTTCTCATCGATGTTTAGGGAAAAGCTGTCGGTCCCGTCTACAGGGGTCGAGAATCCAAAAGAAAGGCCTCCTATGGATTCCCGACCCATGAAGAAGGGACGGAAAGGTTGACCCTAAACGTCGGTAAGAATTCACCACTATTCGCTGCGTAACAACCCAGAAGAGTGCATTTCTCTGCTACTTCACGGCGGAAGCTTGAAATCACGCATGAATTAAGTGCAATATATCTGAAGTGTTAGTGTAGCACCGTGCATTTTCGTAGAATCACTTCAATTTATCAACCAACGAATGCACATATAATTTCACATAAAACACTTTTAAAAACACTTTAAAACACTTTAAAACACTCCGACATGTTTCGATCTTGTCAGATCATCATCACGGAGCTTTGTTCCTTGCTGAAGTTGTATTACAGTATTCACAATTCAATTCGTATTTGCAAACGCGGTGTTGTGGCACCATATCATGTTGTGTCGGAATGTGTTGTGGAGCAGTGGCTAGGTGTGCGTCTTATGCTGAGTAATAAGAGACTCTACAATAAGATTTATTGTTAGTGGCGGAACTCTTTTAAGACTCAATACCGCTTATTCTGAAATTGTCCTTCCATTCTGAGTCACTTAGATTCAGCTATGATACCCATAACATGTTTTCTCGGGATCCGATTTAAATGAAACCTTCAGCGAATAATTTCCGTTTTTGTCACCTATGATATTCTTTAGCAATTTATTTCAGTAAGAAAATATTTTCTCCCTGTGTTTCACCCAACATAATAAGTACTGGCATAAAGATTTATCCCACTAAACTCGATAAACCAGGAAGGTGACTGTATTTTAATAATAAATTAAGTCTTATTTAACAGCAAAATATTCTCCTTTGGATTTTTTTTTCGATATCTACCATGAAGGCACAGCATGTAAATGAAGTACAGAATTGCTCAGTCTTAAAGTCGATGTTGGATGTCAGAGGTCAACATAAAGTTCCAGAAAATTTACTGCCGAGAAAGGACCATGGTACTGATTGGAGTAGAGGCTGGGGTTCCTCCAGCTACCTCAGAATTCAAGTTATCCAGTCTAAATGCCTCCGAATCAACGGTAACCATCCAAGACGTAACCCCACTTCCCATCTTCACAACTTTCTAAACATCCAGCCCATCCCCGTTCTCATCCACGGACTTACTGACAAATTTTTCGTTCACCGCCCCCTACACATAAACCCCCTAGTCCATCAGATAGGGGATTGAAGAAAACAAGACCAACTTGATGTCACTTGCTATTTTATTTCACTTCTTATGTGCTCAACATGTTTCGGACTTTAATATATCCATCATCAGGAGCCTGCGACTATTCTGTTAAATTACCACATTGATCGTATTGTTCTTGGTTCGATGTGTGTTGGAGTTTCGGTGTGGTTGGGTTGGAGTGGTGACCGTATTGCAGGCTGAACCACTCCACTCCAACCCAACCACACCGAAACTCCAACACACATCGGACCAAGAACAATACGATCAATGTGGTAATTCAACAGAATAGTCGCAGGCTCCTGATGATGGATATATTAAAGTCCGAAACATGTTGAGTACATAAGAAGTGAAATAAAATAGCAAGTGACATCAAGTTGGTATTTTATTCTTCAACTATCACAATGATGCACGGTCCAGTAAACACAAAAAAATCGGGAATTATACTCTAGCCGACTTGACTAACTGTGAAAAAATATAAACATAAACGTACGAAGCACATACTGCTTTAATTAGCTTACCGGAAGTCGCACTGTTTTTATTCATAATGTTTCACTGCCGCTATTTACACCCATATTATGTACATATTATTCAGTTCCACGTGTACCATAGTGTCAATATTTACTCCAATTGGTTACAAGAACAATTTTGTAATTTATCCTTGTAAACACAGCATATACTCTCTGTGCAATAAATCTCTTTAAAAAAAAATAGGCTGGGTGGGCCCCATAATCCGGTCTGGACGTGTTTGGAGAAGAGAAAATCCATTGCTCCAGCTGGGAATCAAAATAGATATAAACGTGACCAATATATTCCCTGTTACCGATGAAAGAATTTTATTTTTTTCACGAAATCCTACTAAAACGCTTTAAAATCTCTCATCCCACCCAGTTAAACACCCACTGGAAATTCTTCTTAATACACAGCATTATAATTTGCTTAAATTTATTACGATGATTCTTGAAGGAAAATAAAATTGCTCATAGAAGATTACCATAAATAGCCTATTCTTAAAGTAGGTTTATTCTTTCTTGTTTTTAAGCTTTCGCCGTGTTCTAAACGTAATTTGTTCCTTTTTGGGTAATTCCCCGGCGTCTGAGTTCTAATTGCCGACATTTCGGAACTCACTATCGGTTCCATCTTCATAGGCAGGTGCCTATGAAAATGGAACCGATAGCGAGTTCCGAAACGTCGGCAATTAGAACTCAGACGCCGGGGAATAACCCAAAAAGGAACAAATTAGGTTTATTCTTGTTCTCCTCAAGAGCATTCTTTAAGCATTACTATACCTTCCACCTGTATTTGATCTTTACATCCTGTCCTAAAACGGTCCAAAAATCTGTTCTGTTTAGGTTTATTAACTAAAATCAGTTTCGGTATTTTTGTAGTTTTCATCATCATCATCATCATCATCATCATCATTAGTATGTTGACTGAAACATTTGCGTTTAGTACACACCCATTTCTATAAACACCCACATTAACATCAATATTAATTAAGTGGGATAAGTAGTAAGTCAGTAGAGCATAATTTCTTCAATAAGTAACCTACACTAACTTACTTAAACTTACAAAGTTACAAAAATATAAAATTTGTATTTTGAGTGTTGCTCTTTATGGATCAGAGACACAGACCCTAGGAAAAAAATGAAGAAACGATCCTATAAACTCCGTGGCTTTTAATCCGCGAGCGAACCATACCGACAGAGCGGCCGCCGCCGGTAGGCGAAGTTAGTGCCAACTTTTGCGGATAGAGGGGTGTCACATGGTTAGCGCAACGAGTCCCCACGGCCTTTAATCTCTGTTTTCTGAACCTGGAGCCGCTACTTTTTTATTCAAGTAGCTCCTCATTTTGACTTCACGAGGCTGAATTGACCCCTTTCAAGACCCACTACTACTCAGAAAATCTGGTAGCGCCGTGGATCGAACCCGGGACCTCTGTATCTGTAGCCAGAAACTCTGACCACTAGACCACAGAGGCGGTCGAAACGATCGTATATGCATTTGAAATGTGGTGCTGGAGAAGAACGTTAAAAATAAAATGGACAAATAGAATAACGAAAGATTGAGTTTTTCAAAGGGCGAAAGAACGAAGATTACTAACTCATGGATAGGGCATACAATTAGGTATAACGAGTTTGTAGTAAACATCCTTGAAGAAGCAATATCGGGGGAAAAAGGCTGTGGGAAAAACCTCGACTACAGTAATTAAAGCAAGTAGCCAGAAACACAGGAGCTGACAGTTATATGGCAATGAAAAGAATGGCTTGCAACAAATCCACCTGGAAAGCTGCCAACCAATCAAAAGATTGACGTAGTAGAAGAAGTAGAAGAAGAAGAAGACTGTGATTATATTAGGGGAGTTCGTCGCCGAACGGCTGTCATCTGTTTACAACACCCTTGGCTATCACGAACTTAACGATGACTACAGCATGGAGCCATTTGTGATACAGTGACTGATAGCAGAGAATACGGGCTGATATCAACGGGGAATACAAAATCGCGTCTCACGGTGTAATACACGTCTTTCTTTTTTGCCAGTAGTATGTGGAAAACTAGTGGGATTGCAGTAAAACTATGTCTTAACTCTTCGTGGATTAGCAAATTTTGCGCCATTTAACCAAATTATGTCTGTGTGAATTTGTTACTGCAGGCCCTGCATCTCACTTCGCAAAACGGATAAAAAATATCTTGAAATTTTTTAAATATGGTATAGGAAGAGGATGGAAGAAATTTGTTGGAATCATGTGGAGGCTGAAAAAGTATTTCACTGAGTCCAGGAAGAAAGGAAAATCCTAAGTAAACTAAAATGAAAGGGGGGTTAACTGGACTGGTTACATCTGCAGTAGAAATTGCTTCAACAACGCGTAATTGAAGGACAGGTGGAAGGGAAGGCAGAAGGGAAACGAAGGTGAGGAAGATGTAACGGAATACTGGATGAGCTAAAGGAAAAGTGAAGGCACTGGAATATGTAAGCGGGAGAACTAGATGGTGCTGTCTGGAGAACTAGATGGCACTGTCTGGAGAACTAGATGGCACTGTCTGTAGAACTAGATGGCGCTGTCTGGAGAACTCGTTACTGAAGGGTCTATCGACCTATCGCAAGATGGCCTACGCAATGAGTGAATGTAGATTTCTATCAAACAAAACGGCTGCTGTGAAAAATCCTTTCGCCTATTCGTATGGGTGCTCATTTGTACCGGTACCGTCCTACCATCCTCAGGTGAAATATCATTGTATCAGCAGCACTACAACACTCAAAAGTACACGGATTCGTATAATCAACATGTTCCTTGATTACATGCAAGAAGTAGCATGTACTGGTACAGACATTGCCATCAATGTGGATTCAGGTGTAGGAGAACCACAACAGTAACATCTAATTGAGTAACTGCATGGAGCAGAGTGCTTCTTGAGAAGCTAACAGGTTCTCAGATAGTCAATAAATTCCCTGCTTTTCATGGAAACTGAAGGTTCGTTACCGCATTCACAACAGCCCGTCACCTCTCCCTACCTCTCAGCCAGATCAACCCAGTCCATGCCTCCATCCTACTTCCTGAAGATCCAGCTTAATATTATCTTCCCATCTCCACCTGAATCTACGAATTGGTCTCTTCCCCTCAGGTTTCCCCACCAAAACCCTGTTTACACCCCTCCTCTCTCTCATACGTGCTACACTGCCCGCTCATCTCAGTCTGCTCTAATTGATCACCCGAACAGTGTTTGGTGAGGAGTACAGATCAATAAGCTCCTCATTATACATTCCTCTCCACTCTTACGTTACCTCGACCCTCTCACGTCCATATATCCTCCTCAGCACCCTATTCTCAAACACCCTCAGCCTACGTTCATCCCTCAATATGAGCTACCAAGTTTCACACCCATACAAAACTACATGCAAAATTATAATTCTATATATCTTACTCCTTATATTTTTGGATAGCAAACGGAAGATAAAAGATTCTGTACCGAATGATAAGAAGGATTCCCATATTTCAATCTGCTCTTAATTTCCTCCTGAATGGAATCTTGATTTCTTAACGTTACTCCCAAATATTCGAAATGTTCCACCCTGCAACAGTAACATCAGTCACCAATTCTGTATTCACCAGCTGTCCTCAGCTTTAAAGTCAAAAAGTAAAACAACAAGAAATGTCGAGATGAATATCCATATAACGTGTCAGTAAGACTGGCAACAGTGAATCTGATTAGAACGAAGATCTACACGGGGTTTTATTGATGCATAGAGTACACCCTGCCTGATTTAATATTAAGACTACGCTAACTATAATTCTAGTACTGACTACAACACGTTTCATTTGGACAATTCATACTTCACAGAATTCCTCCTGGGGTCTAGAAACACACGTAAGGAAACTTTCTTCTTAGATACGGAAGTATAACTAAAACATACAAAATCTAAACTTATTGCATGACTGACTTTTGAATATATTTAATTCTTGTGTGACATTTTCCTTTCCTTAACTCCTATTCTGCCACATGTGTAAGGAAACTCATTTCTTTTGTCTTAAGCCTGCTTAAACTTCGCATTATTTAAGTGGACTTCATTTTAATCGGCTTGGTAACAAGGCAAACTGATAAAGAGTAAGTCCTTTGTTATTCATATTTAATTATTTTGGTTATTAACAAGGCGTCGCTCTTTAGTACTTGCCTTTCTTAGACTTTTTCAGCTTTCACCAAACATTTATAGCACTTCTTTTCGTAAAAATATTCATTATAATTGCCCAAATAGGGTAAAATGCATCATTCAGGTATCTAAATTGTTGTTAGTGTTGCAATGTAGGGATGGATAGGACATTGAGCAGTCATCGCGAGAGTGTTGTGCAAGAGAAGCGGTCTGACTTAGGTGTGTTTTGCTACACAACTAACATGAAGTTTTGCGTCAAAGTTAAACGCTCGTCAGCCGACCGGGGGCTGTGTTTGTCAGTCACGACAGAGACGTGAACCGCATCCCCACTCCATGCGTTAACCCTCTCATCAACACCCACTGGTTTTATTTAGCTGTGGGGTATTTAGAGCATTTAGAGTTACGTGATGCAGATTTCGCTAATGTAATTGCTGTCCTCTGCGTTAATAGCTTATTATAACAATCGAGAGGAAGGAAAAAAAGTTCTATGGCTTATAAAATAAACATGTTCGCAGTTTGGATAACCCTGCCATTTGCGTTATCCCTTTGTAGCTGAAATCAAAACCGAATTACAATAATTTCATCCAGTATTTCAACATATTACGTCAGTTAGCTAGTACAGTCGACGATAGAAACACACAATTGTCCCGAAACGTCAGTAAGGAATTACCGCTAAATGCTGCGTAATAATCCAGAAGAGCGCCGATCCCTTCTACTTCACGGCGAAGACCTGAAATCACTCATAGAACTTTTACGTTGTTTCATAAAACTTTCGATGTCTGTGGACTCGAAATTCTGCATTTCACTGCTTTTATTAATATACATTTCTCAAGGTTAACAGCGGACTCAGCGTGAATCTGACCACTCACCTTTATCTAGTGTCAAAGTTAAGACTGATCGGAAGTATAGCTCCACACCGACAAGTAACTTCATCACGTGCACAGGGCAAATTTACTTTTCCAATACCATAATTTTTTCACAAAGCAGGATTATGTCACTTGCTGTGCGATTTTGATCGCCACTCTTTCAATATCTCTTTGGAAAGTGCTGCAGTTTTTCCTAAATTATTTCCATTCCCTTTCACTGCCGCGCACATCCAGAATAACTGATTTACTCACTATATTTGTCTGTCACGATAGCGAATACATTCACTTCCTTCATTTTCAGAGCAGAGCTACACTGAAATCTGAATGCATAACATATAAGCGTAAATTTAAAATATTTAGAGTATTAAATTGGTTTTACATATGACGTGTGTACTTACTTGGGGGTTTATTATACGCATATGTCAATAGCTGATCAACAAAAAAAAATTATGGAAAATTTATGTAAGAAGGCATATTTCTTAAAGGTTTTTCTTAGACAGGACGAGAAGAAAGCGCAAAGAAACTGAGCTAGTTCTCAGAGTACAACCAACAAGATGCGACGTTTCACAAATGACAAATGACAAACGCCTGACGCTGTATGTGTAGTTTTGAGCTTTTGATGATGGACGGAAAACCCGTCTGAAACGTGTAGAGCGTCTTACAGAAATAAATTAATTGAGAAAAGTTGCATCTTTATGGTTGTACTCTGAGAACAAATTAGCGATGCACGGACATATGAATGTTAAAATGAGTTAGTATTGTCGGTCTCTGAAACCGAGGTATAAAAGAAGGTGTCCCAAATACGAATCGAAACTTTATCCAATCGATCACTGCATTTTTACGCACGCTGCACCATGAGGTAGCCTGATAGCAGCCACCAGCAGAATATAAGAGCTACTTGAGACTATTTTCAGTGCAAATTGAGCTGTGTTATCAGCCACGTATTTGGCTCTAGTCTCAGCACGCCTGTACAGTCCCTCCTAATAAATGAATGTTCATGACTCATTTGAAAGTACAAACTTTGTTAGGGAATTGGATGAACACATGAAACATCAAAACATTAGTTACCAGACCACGACTGAAGATGAGATTTTTCAAGTTGGCTAACACTAACGTCATAATATCTAGTAATTATCTGGAATTCTGTTTGGGAGGAAATAAGTTCTGATACTTAAATTGTCTTAGAAAAGTGACTCTTTTTGCTTTAAATATATTCTCGAACATATTTTTTTAGAGAATACTAATTATTTAAACCTCAGATTATACCTTATTACTTATTTAATAACTTACTTACTTACTTACTTATGCCATGGCACAGAGTCCTTCTTGAGAAGCCAACCGGTTTTCAGCTAGTCAAGAAATTCCCCGCATTTTATGGAACCCGAATGTTCTTTGCCGCATTCACAATCGCCCGCCACCTGTTCCTATCCTGAGCCAGCTAAAATTATACTTTGACTGTAAAATGAAATATAAAAATTAAATATTTATTTTAATTTCGCGTTAGAATTAAGAATAATTTTACGTGTATCGTTATCACAGAATGGACATATCACACCCATGGAAAGTGGGCAAATCTGCTGCTACAGTTTCTACTTTTAAACAGCAACGCCTGACTTCCAGGTTTTTAATTCTCGTCATAATTGATCATATTCTTATTTGAATCGATCTGAACTCCTCAGTTTAATGAATATATGCAAATAACCTGCGACATAGTTTGAGTTTGTACATGAATACACCAGGCTAGAAATTTCCAAAACGCCAGTGCATCTACTACGTGCCTGATAATGATCAATGTAACTTCCGTACTTGGAAGAACCTCCATGTAATCATTAAAATAGCCAGCCAACGTTTTTCCACTTTGGTGCGATGTTTATCTGAATGGTTTCCAACGGTCTCCCGCATGATAAATCGTATAAATTATAGTATCAAAAGATGCACTTGCGGGAGTTTTCCGCTACTACGAAATTATTCGTTCTCAGATGCTGAAAATGTGTATTTCTAATGGTTATCTCCGAAGGTGGTTGTTAAAGCTAGCGGAAACAGCTTCCATCATTATAACACGTTTCAAAGTTCTCCTGGGGGTCTCTAATTTATTCCTCAAGTCCCAGCATGCAATTCCATCAAGCCCTGCGGAAGGGGATGGGGGTGGGGGGCGGTTGGGATTCTAATTCCACCGCCAAATGAACACATCCATTGGATAAAGGCCCATGTCTAACAAAATATAGGACGCTTCCTAGCTGAATTTCTCTCCTTCATTCTACCCATTCATCTATTCATTCGTCTTGTCTTAGTCTGCGACATATCTCCTGAAATTCAAACAGCGAATGACAGAGGCGGTGCACAAGATGAAGTCAAGAAGCCAATGCAAGAGTGAGGCATGTGAGCAACATGGTCCTGCTACATCCCTCAAACACTTTCGTACCAAGACCGGTACACTTTGCCCAGAGACGGATATGCTTAACACTTCATATACAATAGGTGTGCAGGACTGTACAGCTTACAGTAAGTCTCCCATATCTGTTTTGGCAATCCCAGATAATTGTGACTTCTAAGTACATATTTTATGTTTTCATTTAAACATAAAAACAACAAGTCCTCTTCGATAAATACATGAAGTTTAAAATATACTACAGAGAAACAATAATTGTAGGACATATAGAGTTTTAACCGCACCTGGGGATTTATAATTCTACTGTAATATCAAATATGTTGTTTGGATTTACCTAAATCAAAAAGTACGAGGGTGAATCAAAAAGTAAAGGCAATTTTTAAATTACGCGATAACCGGGACAGAGAGGAGCTGCAGCATTGCGCAGTATTGACAATACCTGTTGAAGAGTTCAGCCATGTGCAGTACAGCGCTCTGCCTTCAGTCGAGTGGCAGCAACGAGGGCGAAAGCATGGAAATTCCTTCGCAAGATTGCATCATCGAAGAAAAACGTGGCGTATTGCGGTTTCTTTGAGCAGAAGGAGTGAAACCTGTGGAAATTCACCGTCGTATGTTGGTTCATTATGGACGGAGCTCCATGAGTCAACGAAAGGTTTATGAGTGAGTGGAAAGGTTTAAACCGGATCGAACACGTGTTACTGATGAATGTCGGTCTGGTCGGCCATCAACATCGCGCAGTCAAAAAACTCTGATAGCTGGAGTAATCGATTTTGAAGTTTTACAAGAATTTCTTCGGTCTGGAAATTAATGTGTTTACCGGCCAATAGACGGAACTTGGTCACCTTTTAGAGCTTAGCGTCCTCGCATTTAAGCCGCTTTGTAATTGTGGTTACATAATTTCTTCATACAAGGCAGTCACTAATGTCTTATTTAGGTTTTTCCGTTCCCTTCCGTTTATGAAGAAGCACAAGTTACAGCAGGCTTATGACAAATTTTGACGTTTTGCTGGCTGTGCGTCTCAGCATATTTATCTCAGTAATTAACCAACTTGATGCACAAAATTTTGGTTTTACAATGGTATCATCACACCTATAGGTGTGATGATACCAGAGGCTGTGCAATGCAATTTTGACCTCCTGATGATGAGCACATGGTGCTCGAAATATGTAGAGGCATGAAATAAACTTATTGTAAAACAAAAATTTTGTGCATCAAGTTGGTTAATTACTGAGAAAAATAGGCTTATGACATTTTAGGAATTCACTTATTTACGGAATATTGCTGTATATAGCTCACCATTATTTCTTCTTGTTCTGAAAGATCTTTTTCTCGATATTCTGATCGGCTAGAGGTTGTAAACTGAATAGAGTTAGAAGTTTAATCATTCCCTTCAGTCTTTGAAAGTTAAGAATGGGTCGCTGACTTCAAATAAGACACCATAAAAGGCAAAGACACAGTAACACCTGTACAAGCCTGGACAGGCCTTGAGGGTTCCAGGAGTCTGAGGCTCCTATATTTCATGACAATCGGCACATGAATGTGGCAAGATTATCAGCTCTACGTACCGGCCGCCTTTTCCTCCGAGAAAATATTCCTAGTGCTAATTTCTTCTAGAGTTTGCGTTGAGCTGAGCACCATAGCGCGGCCGGAAGGATTATGTCAATGAAAAATTCCACTGTCCGAAATGGAGCGCAGGCTGAATGAAATGTGAATATATAGCAATGGAGGAAAGATACTGACGGATTAATACTGGATTAGTAGAAGAAATTTTCCACCGCCACTTGCAACATCACAAATATGACGTTGAATATTAACCTGGTTTCAAAGATGGCATGCCCGCGACTATAGGCCTGAACCTGAGCACTGCCCTTTGTTGTGGACAGGCTGAATAGCTTCATGACAGTCTTCACTGACAATTGCTGGTCCCGGGACAAAAATTCGAACACTGTACCTTCTATGCGTTAAAGATCGGTGGCGCATATATTTATACGGCGTCTCATTTCTGATCAGAAATTGACGATACTACCCTACCCACTCCCTTAATACTCCTTCGCACTCTGCAAATTTGGCTGATGCTTATTGTTGTTACGGCTGCTGCCATCTTAGTTAAATGGAAATCAGAATACAAAGGTGCGGAGAGAGATTTGCACCATTAGTGAGCTGTTCTCTCCACATTCCTATAACACTTCACAAAACTGAGGGATTGAAGACGATTTCAGACCGCCATCTTGGTGATGTCAGCCAATCAGAGACTTCCCGGTAATGTTTGAGCTTTCCTTAAGATGCCCCCCCCCCTTCTCTCTCTATGATGATTTATTTCAAAATTACCTCCTTAAGTGCACATATATGTCAGTCAGTAGTACTCAAAGGTTACCATAATTCCGTTCTCTGCGAAGCCAAGGACGAGATCTGAGGAGCGAGTTACAATTTTGCTTCACTATCCAGAAATATTTGGAGAATAAAAACGTTCTACATCATTGAAGACAATATTTGTATGATAAGATAGAATCTGAATATATTTCATTAATTTTTCTAACTTCCATTTCTCTACCACGAAGTTAAATCTTTTTCACCGTCGCGGGAATTAGGACGTGTCACAATACATCATCATAAACGTCAAGAGTTGGGCCCGTTGGCCCGTTCCGTCTCCAGAGTTACAGCTGCTCCCTCCATCTCTTCTTTGGTCTTCCAATTTTCCTCCTTCCTTGTGGGCTGTAGCGGTATGCTTTCAAGCGGATTCGGTTTTGTGGCATTCTTTGTAGGTGTAAGAACCATTTCCCTCTGTATTCGTCTAGCTTGTCGAGGATGCTGACTGTCTGCAGTTCGCGGTATCACAATACGTAACATAAAACTCAACAAAGAACAGAGGGTTCTTGATAACGACTATAAAAATTATTTCCGTTTGAAGATGGTGGCAGTACGTTCCTCCGAAACGTCGTAACTAATTATAGACAATGTGAGAGGCAAGAAGCTAAAAGACGACTATTTTCTCATCTACGTACTCAGTTTATATCACAAAGCCTTACCAGAACAAACAAAAGGAACGATGGCAGAAAAATACCAGAACTTACAGAGATGGAATATGAGAAGTGCAATTGAATCAGCTCGCTCAGAGTCATTTTAAGGAGCTAAACGTTGAACACGATAATGACAATTGGAAGTGTGCAGGACCACTTCACCACTTCACAATTGAATTTGACGTAAATCTTATGTATATTGGACCGTGCATCATTGTGATACTTGAAGAATAAGAGACCAACTTGATGTCACTAGTTATTAAGTTTTATTTAATTTCTTCTGTGCTCAACGTGTTTCGGACATTAATACACCCATCATCAGGAGCTTGCGACTTTTCTATTGTATCACCACATTAGTTGTGTGTTCTTGTTTCGATGTGTGTTGGAGTTTCGGTGTGGCTGGTTGGGGTGGTATCCGTGTGGCAGGCTGAAGCCTGCCACACCGAAACTCCAACACACATCGAAACAAGAACACACAACCAATGTGGTGATACAATAGAAAAGTCGCAAGCTCGTGATGATGGATGTATTAATGTCCTAAACTAGTTGAGCACAGAAGAAGTGAAATAAAACTTAATAACTAGTGACATCAAGTTGGTCTCTTATTCTTCATCTATCGAATTTGACGCTCATGTGACCGTGCCTCGTGATAAGTTCTTATAAGAAAACCAAATAGATGCATTAATTTCTCTAATTTCTTTTTGGAATACAAACTCCACATGTTTCAAAAAGTTCCTCTGTTCATCACCAGGAGTTTTTTCACCGTACACACAGCAATGGTGTAGGTCATACAGGTTTGCTGACAGTTCTCAAGTTGTCAACAAAGTTGTATGACATATACCATTGTTGCATGTACAGTGAAAAACTCCTGATGAAAGGCAGAGGAACTGTCCGAAACTTATAGAGTTTTATTCCAAAAAGAAATTTGAGACATTAGTGCGTCTAGTTGGTTTTATTATAAGAAATTAACAATTGACTAACAGCATAAAAAGTAGCTGCACAGGAAGACACACAGTCCGCACCAGAAGCAATAACATTTATGTAGTCCTACTTTGTGATCGGATGACTGCATGTATCGACTTAATTACAAAGTCATCATCAAGCTAGGTCAATAATTACATTACCTTTGCCTTAGTAGAAATGTGTGATCTCATATGGTACTTTTAACATTTCGCATCTAAACGCGTAATTAGAACACATTTTTATTTTTTGTTATCATTGCAGTTATCAACCCATCACGGATTCAGAGACGTCGTAATTTTTACGCTATTATTCTTAGAAAAACAAGCACATGAATCCAGGGAATAGCACATGATGTTACTAAAAAAAATTTTATTTCTTCATAATTTATTGAAAATGTCTGATTCTTCTAACTTGCTATCATTCGGTGCAGAATCTTTTGTCTTCCAAGTTGCTCTCCAAAAATTTAAAGATCAAGATATATAGAACTATAATTTTGCCTGTTGTTTTGTATGGGTGTGAAAGTTGGTCGTTGACATTGCGGGAGGAAAGGAAGCTGAGGGTGTTTGAGAACATGGTGTTGAGGAGAATATTTGGACCTAAGAGGGACGAGGTAACGGGGAATGTAGGAGACCGCATAACGAGGAGCTAAATGATTTGTACTCCTCACCCAATATTGTGCGGGTAATAAACTCGAGAAGAATGAGATGGACTGGGCATGTGGTGCATATGGGTGAGGACAGGGGAGTGTATAGGGTCTTGGTGGGGAAACCGGATGGAAGGAGACCACTGGGGAGACCTAGGCATAGATGGGTGGATAATATTAGGATGGATCTCCAGGAAGTGGGATTTGTGTATATGGACTGGATTGGGCTGGCCCAGAATAGAGACAGGTGGCAGACGCTTGTGAGTGTGGTAATGAACCTTCGGGTTCCGTGAAATGCGGGGAATTTATTGACTAGCTGCAAACCAGTTGGCTTCTCAAGAAGGACTCTGCACCATGGAGTAAGTAAGTAAGTCTGATTCTTCTAAGACGCTGGGATACATTTAGAAGTTAGGCTAGTAAAATGTAGCGCCACTTTAAAGAGTGACGGATGGGTAAGATTTTGGAAGAACGTGGTCACGATACCATTCCAATATGTTCGGTTGTTGTAAAGGATGATGCAAGGAAAGAGTAACTTGAGACAACGAATAAGAATCCATGTCGACTTACAAGCCGAATAAAATTCTCGAGAATTACCACTGTTTTATGTTGCTGTCTCTTATAATATTCATTTAGTGTTCCTGCTGACTCATGGAACTGGCTACCTGGTAAAAGGGCAGAGCCGACACGTATAAAACGGGTGTTAAATAATGGTGAGACTAAAATTCATGTTAATATGTTCTGGAGAGTTTTTCTGTCGTAGGTGCAAAAAGCCTGAGGTTTATTAATTCACAAAGAGCAAAACCATGAGGCTTTTATGAAAGAAACTAAGACAGCCTCTCCCCTGACAACCATGGTCTAATTATACCGGAAAACAAATAGGTTTATCCAGTCACTCTAGAGCGATTTTCGGTTTCACAGTATTACTGAAACAACATAATCTGTCTTACCATCTTTCAGAATTTAGCACTGAATACTAGTGGTTTTTACATAGCAGATATCCGAAATTAAAGTGGAAAAACTTTATGAGACAAGTCCACTCATTATCATTATGAAAATATTTGGTGTATAAAGGATTAAGAATTTGGTTTCTTCCTCGTTACTATTATTATTGTTTTCGTCGTGAAAGTAAGTACAAAACTCGGAGAAAACCACTGGAATTTAAAGGACCGCGTTATTTGCAAGGGAAAATCATCTCTAAGGAAGTTTACCACGTCCTCTAGCTCTGTTTAATATTTCCGCGTACGTAACTGAAGATATATTCTGGCTTTGACCTCAAAGAGATGGAAAATATACCCTTACGTCTAACTCAACAAAGGAAACAATATATGAAATCTTGTGGCACAGGGAGTGATGTGTGAGAGAACGCCATCTTGGTAAAATGTAAATTTAGGTTGAGAAGCAAGACGAAAAGGAGAAAGGGGTTGGTGAGGTGAGGGTAGAAAGCTGAGGCATGGTAGCGCTATTATTAGATTTTCTCTCTCTATCTTCCTCTCTCGAATTTCTAACTCCACTCAAATGTATTTCTACTCAAGTAAAACGTATTACTGTGCTACTGAGTACCGTCTCCTTAGCCCTCGTCAGAGCAAGACAGCTGTAAATCTAACAGCTCAACGTTACAAAGTTACGACATTTTCGTACTGAATTATCACCTCTAAACCCTACACATATATCAGTATAGTTACTTATAATACAAGACATTTATTATGCAGAAAATTGCTTCTTGTTCAGGTTCAGTGGCTCGGTAGAAGGTTTCAGTAAATTTCTCGTAAGTCTGTTATATGTTACAAGTATTCTCGTAGCTTTAATATGTACTGGTACCACCATCTTGGGAAATGGAAATCATTCGCGGGCGTGACACACAACGCGATACAGAGACATGTAGCAGAAGGCAGGTTATTAGATTTAATGTCTCAAGCGGTATATGAAAGCACTTTGATGTAAAGGGGCTTTGTGTAAGGAAACAAAAGCATCCACTGCTTTCTAAGAAAGTTAGCAATATATGTACAAGAAAGGCATGGTGTGAAAACACAGATCATGTGAAAAATTGTGCAACTTAAAACAAAACAAAGATCTTTAAAAAAAACTGTTAAATTTATCAAACCGAAAACCGTAAAATATCGGTAAATTATAAAAAATTCATTTTATTAATGAACTGGTACAACAAATATAAGGGCAATTACAACGACAACAGAGAAAAATAAGACAAATACACGTACGAAACAGCAAATTTAAGTAAACAGGAAGATATAATAATAATAAAGACATTGTAATCTCAGGAGACAGAAATGTGATTAAAAAAGACGCCGAGAAGATTCTAAAATATAAAGACCTTACAATAGAAATACAGCGCATTTGGAATATAAAAACAAAGGTGGTACCAGTAATAATAGGGGCGACTGGGACTATTTCAAAGTCATTCAGAAAATACGAGAGCAACATACCAGGAAAACATGAAGTCAAGGAACTACAAAAAAACAGCCATATTGGGCACTGCACACATACTTCGGAAAAAGAACTAATGTAAAAGTACAATCGATTCAGCACTGAAACTAATGATATAAGCACCATGAATAGTAACAACAGAAAAGCTGCAACACTGTATTCCCTAGGGACAGTAGGTCACAGGAATATAAGTATAAATACCCTGCATATAGGAGATGATGATAATAATAAATCACACATAAAGATTGTCTTAAAAATATTATAATTGTTAAACAAATATCTTCTAAGACAGATAATTTTCCCTGAATATATTGATAGTACCCTTGGTTTCATTACATTTTATTTTATAAGCAGGCTTAGCAGCTCAGACCCAAGAGCTAAGGAAACATCCGAATAAAACAATGAATATATGCACATGCATTGGACAGTTACTTTAAAGGGAATAATAGTAATATTAACAACAATAATACAATTCTTGCTTATTAATGTGCTTATCCAGCAGTCAAGTGGCCAAAGCAAAGCACAAAACAAATCAAAAATAAGGAAGAAAATCCAATGGCCACATAAAAATCACAAAAAATGTAAGTTTAAATAATTCCTTAGGGTAACTGTAGATTTAAAATTACAAATATCAGATCTGACTGGCAGTGATATACGCCTCTGAATATATCAAAATCACTACAAACCTAATTTCAACAACAACAACAACAACAACACGTCTGTTTATTTGCCAAGCAATTCTGCTGCAGCAAGGGAATATCTCTAGTGTAAACCCAAAGCTAACAAGCTTAATGTTTCTTTCTATAATGATACATTAAATTTTCATACTGTGGGTTATCAGGATATGAACTAGGTCGTGAAATATGTAAACGAAGGAATGTTCAAGTTACCAAAATAATTTCCATTAGACTTAGATTTATAAATCTTAATGATTGCTTACAACAAACTGGAATGTGTAGCGGTTGAACCTTAAGAAGTCACAGTAGCAGTCGTCCATCCAAACTTTGATACTATGAACTTTCTCAAAAGAATGATTATACAGTTTTTGTTTCCCAGATCTTCCGATATTCTTAACGCATTTAATGGAAAAAAACACAGGGAGAAGTTTTGTGAATTGTACACTTTATCTGATATAGCTGGGAATTTTAATATCTAAAGTGTTGTACGTAATATGAATTACACGAGCATCATGCATGTTAAAAGGAAGAAACTCTTGACAAATATTCGTCCTAAAATATGATTGTCACTTGTTAAGTTTAGATATAAAATCTCAAGGTTTTGAATTTTGTCTATTTTCAATTTTTTTTCAGAATTGAAGATAATTTTTACTCTTAGTTCTTGTGCTTTCAAAATATATATTTTAGCGTTTATTTATAATTTTTACATGGATTTGTCTGGCATCAAAATCGAGTCTCTTCGGACAGATGTCGGTAACTAACCATCTGAACTGTGGCAATACGCTCATACAGATTATTCGTATTTTAAGAAACAAAACACTAAAATGATAATTATCCACCCAAAATTATATTAATAAAGTTTAACATCTGCTCATGTACACATAGGTGGATTTCGATGCAGTCGTATGCCAGCATCACTGTAGGAGGTGCACTGTTCCGCTCTGTGAACTAACCAGCTACGCACTACAACAAGGCACTCTTGACTTTACTCCACAAGGAAACATATTTTGACCTCAGTCTGTCATATAAGAGACAAACTTGTACAGATTCACCTTCCTTCTGTCTCGATATGTCCGAGAATTTCTTAGATAATGTACGACAAGACAGATTTTAAAACATTTGCCAACACGGATCTCCTCCTCACTGTATCAGCAACCTATTTGAACAACATATTGGTGCAAAGTAAATTTTTAATTTGGTAAACCGTAAATGACGCTGTTTATTAGCTTTGTTTTTGTTTGTTTGTTTGTCTGTCTGTCTTTCCTTCTTTCTTTCTTTGTGCATATGTGTTTGTGTTGGTGCGTGTGTGTTCGTTTGTGCCTGTGTGCCTATGTGTCTATGTGCCTGTATGCCTGTGTGTCTGTATGTCTGTGTGCCTATGTGCCTGTGTGCCTGAGTGCCTGAGTGCCTGTGTGCCTGTGTGCCTGTGTGCCTGTGTGCCTGTGTGCCTGAGTGCCAATGACTACTAAGAAAGTTTCCTATTTTATAAACGTTTCTGAAATTTCTGACGTATTGTGCAGAACGTGATCATACTTGGGTTAAGTAACTGGCAGGCTCCTAAAGAGTTCTGTAATGAACGGTCGGAGAGGGTATATACATATAAATAGGCTTATTAATCAGTAAGGTCATATTTTCAGTATTTGTTCGGACAGATTCTTATACATTCGCCCCCATACCTTACACTTACAGTTCGTAACGAATAGTCATTTAGGGTGAACTGGACCTTCAGCAGAAATGCAAGGAAGATGTCGAAACGAAGATATCAATGGGATGAATAAGATGATAATTACAATATGGCAAAGAAATTCAGATGACAGGGATGAAGAAGGTAAGTGAATCATGCTAAGATGTGGATGATGAATACGTCAATATTAGGGACGACTGCATATTCTTTTATGATATAAAAATCTATTTCTAATGCAGATGTTGTACGAACAAAATTTATGGACCTTTAAAAATTCTGCACTTTGCTAGTAGAGTATACCTAGGTCTGTATAATTATCATATTAAAAAGTGGTTATCTTTTGTAGTGAAGCAGTATATTTAATGTTAAGTAGGAATCAATCTGTAAATATTATCTGGATGAAGGTACATAATTACAAATATGAAAATTATACAGTAAGGACAATACTCACATTGACTGCCTTCAGGTTTCTCAATATTTTAGTGCTGAATGCTCCTTGCTGGAAGTCAGTATACAGAATGTACTGCGATCCGCTTAATTTTATGAAGTTTTCTTTTTCAGTATAGGTCTATCCTTCAGTCATAGAAGAAATATCAAGTTTGCACTCAGTTACTACATACTTGCTTTTGGACTTCCCTTTATTGATATCAAAATCCAGACCTAACTGCGTCAAACAATTTCCAGTTTCTATCACCTGCTTCATAAGTCAAACTATTCCATTTATGATTGCTTTGCCTAATAGCATAATCAGTACAATGATATACTACGGGCTGGAAAACGGAAGATTCGTGGTTCCATTCCCGGAAAGGCAAAAAGTTTTTAACTTTCCCGAAATGTCCACATCGGAACTGGGTACCACCTAACCTCCATTCATATGGTACCACCAGTTTTTAAACCTGGGTCAAAACGGCCGGAACCTGCAGCTGGCCGCTTACATATTCTAATTTTGAGGTTAAGAATGAGTTGCTATACTTCCGCAATCCATACGCCTGCGTGGCCTGCACAAGTACAAATTTACCTTCCCTATTACCTTCCTCACCACCCAAATCGTTGCGTTCTCTACGAACAAGAATTACCAGCAGGACGATAAGGAACTGCCTGGAAAACTAAATTGTCTGTAATTTTTTCCTGTTTGAAGTCTAGAATCTCGCTGATTTCCCTTCCCCCCTTCCCCCCCCCCCCCCACAACCCGACCTCCCCCCCCCCCATGGCCATCACACTCCTTCGCTTAGGCGTCAAACGGTTAAGCCAATGAACCGAAACAAATAATGACGATGATTATATTAATTTTACGCTCTCCGTGCGTTGTATGGACCGTGATAGCTCAGTCGGTATAGCCACTCGCTACGGGCTGGAAGATCCAGGGATCGAATCCCGGTGGGGGCTAGATTTTCCGGCACCTCTCCAGACGGGCCCTGGGTCCCACCCAGCCTCCTATACAATGGCCACCTGGTCTCTCCGGGGGTAAAGCGGCCGGGGCGTGGCGTTGACCACCCACCTTCCATCTAGCGCCGAGGTTAAAGAAAAAGTAGAGCTATACATCTTCGTGGCCTGTTCTAGGTCGAACTTTACCTTAACCTCCGCGGCTTTTTTGTTGTCATAATACAATATGAAATATTATTTCATGACGAAAACGGGGGTATAAAAATCATGGTGTCATTGCAATGTTGTGCGTCTTTGATACACATCTTCCCTCCTGTTCCTAGTCTCATCAAGGCGTGGCGGAATTTCATAATCTCTCCACCTCTAAGATAAGACCAAAGTACGACAATCCTTTTCTTGACGTCACAATTTCTGCACGAGGCCATTGTTCCCAGCAGAGTGGCAAAGCAGTACGTCACTACATGAGGCGCGCTGCACATAAATTCATATCCTCCTGTGAGTTGCTGCTGCCTTAAAAGACCACAGCAGCGCGAGATCTCTTCTGTCAACCCAGCACCGGATTAAATCTAATTATAATATTGTTGTTCGTATTATATAATAGAAGTTAGATGTATGGTGCAATGGTGGGAGAGGAAGTCTCCTTCAGCTATACAGACAAGCAAACAAAGCAACTAGAAATGGAGTTCATATGGCTGCTTAAAGACAACAGTGGCATAAATCGAATAGCTCCGCCCACAAACGTTCGAATTTGTTCCTTTAGCAGAACATAAATTCAAGAAACGCCTGTTGGTATTCAGTGCAAAAAGAATTGTCCTCTAGTCTGTTTTAAAAATCAGTAAATGTCAAGACCTTATATATGTTTCGCTGTTTATAATACGTCATAACACAATGTAGAAAATCGGATATTTTGTGACAAACTTAATTATGGCAATATTGTCGTTTCTTATACGTAAAGTAAACAAATCAAATTTCTCAATTTTATTAATATTAATATTCAACATACAGCTGTAATATGAATGATATTTAAAGTTATATTAAGAATGTAGTAACTATACGAGAAAATCTGAATTTGGCATGGCGGTACCGAAACATGTAGCGATACTTTACATTTTCTTGTTTTATGTAGCAAGACGTGACGTTGTTGAAATATGCTGTAAAACTGAATAAAGAATTATGAAATGGAACCCAAATATTTAGCAGCGTCTTGATAAGGTAGTAACACAAAGAGTCAACAACGCGCTAGAAATGAAGACCCGATAAAGGAGAAAAACAAATGTAAACTGTGATGTGGTGAGCAAATCACATGAAGAGTGGTAATTTGTGATAATAATGAAGGGATATTATGGCACGTTAGATTGAGTTTATGTGGTATATACAAGGTGGTTCAAATATGACCGGGACTGACTGCGGCTTGTTTACACACAAATCAGTCCCTGTCATATTTGAACCACCTTGTACATGCACTCTGCACTGGGCACCGTAAGCACACCAACAAGGACTGGATAAACATGCAGCCACACTACGGAACTTACTCATAATTACATTTTAAAATAACTATTTTAATAATTATAACTTTAGCAAAGCACAACAGTAAGCTCCCTGATGATGGTTGTTAAACCGAAACATGTAGGAGCATTTTAATGTAAATTTTAATGCAAGTTTTAACAATTTCCTAATACAATCTAATTGTACATTCAGCTGAATAAACAAAGTACTTCTTTTTTATTGTTTAATCCTGACGACAATTGTAAGCAATTGTATTACAATATTTTTTAATTGTTCCTAGAAAAGCGATGTGACATAAACCGTTATTGCAACAATCTCTGACATGTTCGTGAACAAAGTTTAGGCTGTGAAGGAGTTATTTCCCTCCGCAGCCTCCTTGAAGCAAAAAGCTTTTCAGAGAAAGAGTTTCACCTACCAGAAATGGGAGTCGCGATAATGAAAGCAAGAATGTTCCAAACACACACATAGACACATTTACTTTTATTTAATTTCAGACTCATGGCCTCAAAGATTTAGATCGGACAAGAGGACAATTAAATTTAGCCTGTTGAAAACTCTTACAAGCAAACTCAGCTTATGTCCGATAATAAGGCAATTAATTGTTACTTGTTTCAGGGACTTTTTTTTCATATTGTGCATACAGAGTGCAACATTTCGTGAGCGGACGAACAGTACTTAGAGATTAGTCTAAAATTAGGGAGAGTTCTTTCGTCTACTTTAACACGTGTAGTTAATTTTTACTCTTGTTTTGGTTAAAAAATAGCTAGCAGAAGTGCAAAAATCTGTGACCTAGTTGTCTAAGGCTTGCAAGGTGTTTTACCTGTCGGATCGTAGGTTCTAAATCCACTGCGGTCATGGATCTAAGTCTGCGTGTGTGGTATTGGCAGGTAGAGTAGTTTTGACACCTAAATTCTTTGTACTGAAGAATTTGGCGGAAGAACACGACAATTCCAAAGTCTAACGAATCAAATACAACAAATCTCTTTTTAAAAGCGAAAGTAATTTTTTAACAATGCACTCGATTTTCAAAAGTGCTTTGCTTTTTGGAAGTTTCCTAGCTTTACCCATTCTTCCTTCCTTAAAGGGTAACATGTGGAACACTGTATGGAACATCAGTGAAATGGTGCTGAAAAGGGAAAACCGAAGTAACTGGGGAGAAAACCTGTCCCAATATCACTTTTCCCACCACGAATTTCACTTGGAATGCTATGGGATCGAAGCCGGGACTCCCCGGTGAAAAGCCGGTTTTGTTCATCTAAATGATGTATATAAAACCTCCTTTCCTACCTCACAGAGAGAAAGGAAAGTTACCGACAGAAATACCAATCGGTTAATGTTGTTCGAGAAAATAAAATATGCTGATTTTGGTCATCATAAGACATAAGTAAACACACTACTTGCAAAAATATTCAAATGTAGGGTTACTGGAAACGATTGTCATGTCGAGGTTTTAACAACTTGTCATACACAATATACTTGAGATAGGAGTATATGTATTTTTTTATTTAAGAGAACATATAGAGCACCTACAAGATATGTGATAAAAACTTGGAATATTGTCCTATTAAATAAAAAAAACACATATACTCCTATCTCAAGTGTATTGTGTATGAGAAGTAGTTAAAACCCCGACAATCATTTCGAATAACCCTGTATTTATTGATGCTTTAGATGGTACATGCACTATTTGGCAGACGGCTTGAAATATTTAATAAAAAAGCGGATTGTTTACAAAAAGAAGATGCAGAAAAGAGGAGAAGAAAAAGGATCAGAAAACGGTTGATGATGATGATGATGATGATGATGATGAACATGGTAATGAAGACTATGAAAATAGCAAGGCTTAGGAAAGGGGAAAATTCATTAAAAGATGAAAGAGAAAAAAGCGAAGAAGAGGATCTAGTATGACTAAGATATTTTATTAGACCTATATATCGATTTCACTTTCTCTCCCTTCTTATTGAACTAAAACTATTCCAATACTTGCTGTTAATTAATGATACAGAATTGACAGGTCTCGCAGATTATTATATGAAATTAGGGTGAAGTGTGACAATTAGAGGTACACAGCTTTCCCTCTTCTGTTCTAATGTGAATGTGCCTGCAATTCCTTTCCCTGTATCGTGTCCATTACCATGTTTCAGTGTACCTCTATTGTAGCTCGCAAAACCCCTTCAACATGGCCATTGTATCGTCTTTTGTTTATCCGTTCCATATTGTTGACAACGTAGGCAGTTGTCGACTACAGTCACAACAATGTGACAATGAGCAACATTGTTTTACCAAACGTATACTTGTTTCTTGCTATTTGTTTCAATTCCGCTAATTTGTCGGGTTTCCTTCAATCTTTAAAAGTTTGTTCCGAAGTTCTGCTTATGTTCAATGAAATCTTAGCGATATAATAATATCATTATTCTCTAATCTCTCGAATTTCGTTTGTCTTTGGATGTAGAATATATTTGTCTTTGTACTCGAGTAATTGTGACTGCTGGGACCGATGCTGTTTTGTTTCCCTGTCCTCGCTTCTCTATGCGTCATTTGTCGCATTTTGGGGCTGTACCATTGTCAGAGAAGAACGCGTGCTTTAGGTGTAACGTCATAACTCTGGGTAAATCGATCAACATCTCGACGTCTAAGATATATAAATATATGAAGAAGTAACGTTAAGTTTTAAGATGACCTAGATTTCAAATCAACAGTTATAAAGCAAAAATTAATTAGAGCCTTCTACACAAACACGAAAAAGTGTTCAGAATACTATTCATATTTTAGAGGCATTTACGTCCTTACCCAACATTGTGCAGGTGATAAAATCAAGAAGAATGAGATGGGCTGGGCATGTGGCATGTATGGGTGAGGAGAGGGGGTGTATAGGGTCTTGGTGGGAAAACCGGAGGGAAGGAGACCACTGGAGAGACCTAGGCGTAGATGGGTAGATAATATTAGGATGGATCTCCAGGAGGTGGGATTTGCGTATATGGACTGGATTGGGCTGGCCCAGGATAGAGACAGGTGGCGGAGGCTTGTGAGTGCGGTAATGAACCTTCGGGTTCCGTGAAATGCGGGGAATTTCTTGACTGGCTGCAAACCAGTTAGCTTCTCAAGAAGGGCTCTGCACCATGGAGTAAGTAAGTATATGGCAAATGTTAAGGCACTTTATGTGAAGACATATGTACAGTTCTGTGTAAACTCTTTATCACAGAGACAAGCTGTTTTCCTTAGTCAGACACGAAATGAATTTTAAGATGCAATTGATTTTTTGAACAAGTATCTTTTGCACAACTAGTACAACGAATAGAATATCTCGCCCGTTAAAATAAAAGAACAGAAAAAGAGTTGCTTACCTTGACAAGAGAATGAACCTGTAAGAAATGATATCTCGCTATTTACGAGGGAAGTGCAAGAAATATTAGTCCTAAACTGTGCGTTATATATATATATATATATATATATATATTCGATATACACATAAAAATTATATAGTGAAACATAATAACAAGATAATAAATAAATACACAACACACACACACACACACACACACATGCAGAGACACTTGACCAGTTACACAAATAACTATTGCCGTCCGCTTGGTAGATACTCAGCTAAATAAACCCCACTCCCCCACACCCAAATATTTAAGCGCGAACTAGAAGTTCCTTTTTTTAAAAAGACACTCCACGGGCTACATGTGCACAGTCCTCATAATTACATGCTGTTATTCTAACATCAATTTTAATATTATCTCGCCGCTCATGCGTAAGTTCTTCTATAATCCTGCTCCTAACAGTGTTTCGACTAAAACTGTCTACATCCATTTCACCTTCCTCATTTACACTTCAGGCCCCAAATATCACACTTTTTTATTCGAATCTGGATAGTCAATCCGTTCTTATATTATTAGGTTTGACTGTCATTCTAATAGGTAGAAGTTTCCCAACACATTTCCTATCAAGCGCTGCTGGCTACAACGGGTAACCCTTCCGCGCGTGTTAAGTTTGGGTATTGTAAGCATATTTTGGGTCGCGGGAATGCAGTGCTTTAAATGTAGCGGTTGCTTTAAAAACAAAACACTATTTTTCACATTCGTACCGTGCATTTTGATATTACTACCACTACAGTCTACTGCCCAACAGTGCAATATACACACACACACCAATAAGGACCTAATATATACAGCCACTCCTCCACCGTGTTAACCACACACCGATGTATTTTAATGGACTGTTTTAATAGCTGTAACTTTTGTAAGCACCAACTAATGCTCTCCCTGATGATGATGTGACTGTAACACCGAAACATTTTGTTTTTTTGACGTTTTGCTGACCGTGCATCTCAGTATATTTATCTCAGTAATTAACCAACTTGATGCACAAAATGTTTGTTTTACAATAAGTTTATTTCATGCCTCTACATGTTTCGAGCACAT